>Ga0307517_10001733_pt1 | contig 35949 bp, 54 predicted proteins | sample 23_EM_MG_FD_194515 | JGI IMG/M metagenome (GOLD analysis project Ga0307517, IMG submission 194515) | Populus trichocarpa ectomycorrhiza microbial communities from riparian zone in the Pacific Northwest, United States - 23_EM | ecosystem: Host-associated > Plants > Roots > Unclassified | place...
ACGTGTCTCCCACTTCTAATAGCATGGATGGCAGAAACTTGATGTGAATACAGGGTCTGAACATTCCTCGCTTTGAGAATTGCTTCAGATATTCTCTGCGACAAAGGGGGTTCAAGACAAGCTTCAAGACGGGATCAGATTTTTCAGCATAAACTCGATGGCACAAAATTCGGCTTACATATTTGGGCTTCCTTTGCACCGATGGTCCGTCTGTGTGCTATCTGGTCAACATACCACAGCGAACTAGTCAGGTCTGATATGACATTGGTCATGGGAGGACGCTGCTCGGGAATTGGGATGGAAGGCGTATCATCAGTTGGAATTGCGTGATTAACGGGGACATAGGTGTGGCCCGCTTCGATCAGCAATTGTACCGCGTCTTCTCCTTCTGAAGTGGCAGAAAGCAGCCTGATACAACCAAAAAAAAACTCAGGGTGGCTCTTGACATTGGTTAAGATATGCCCACTCGTTTACTGCGCTTATGAATCCGTTATTCCTGGTTTCAATGAGCTTTTTGACAGCAGCAGGAGAAATGGCGGGGGGTGAGGCATATACGGCTCTGGAAATAATTCATCTAACACAGTCTGCGGGAAACAATGGAGAGTGGACTCGCTGTGTGGCGACGGCATTCCTCCTGCCCTTCGTGGCATCATCCTGGAAGTCTAGGACAAGCACGTAGCCCTTTTGAATGTTGGTATTGTTTCCAGTTAGAGAGTAGTCCACAGAATTTGCACCACCACTGTGACTCGTTGCATCTGCATGGCTCTCGAATTCTGTTGGAGAAATATAAGAGAATTTAAGAAGATCTGGCAGAAGTGCTCTGTTTCATGTTAACCCAGTTGAACACGGGGTAAGAAGCTTCACGTACTTGATCTCAGACACTTTGGATATTTCAAGGGGTCTAAATATTGAATTAGAGCGTGGAGAGGCCAATTGTGGTTTATAAATGAGTCACTGTTTGAGAAGTCTTTCAACAGATGAGCGTACAGCTGAGAAACTTGTTGCTAATTGTCGTTTAGACGAAACGAAGGCCAGAACCGTGTTGATTGCCTTGAAAGTCTTCCTTGTTTATTAGAAAACTGCAGGAGATAGAGGGCCCATTGTTCACCTTGAACAACTTGACAAAGAGTCGTTCACAAGTGTCTTTAACAGTGACAAGCTTAAGACCACGCACTGATTCAAAATATTCTGGCCAAGCAGATGTGTCTTGACCAGGACTTCCTGTCTTTCTTGGTTGTTTCGAGACTCGGCGCTGCGAAGGGTTCCCTTCTGAATCCGCTTTTCGTTTTCTGGGCATACAAACAGTTACCAAGGGCCACTGTGAACCAAATAAATATGGTAATTATCCCACAGGGGCAATGAAATCATCCGCAGCTTTGCAAATCTGACATTGGGCCATCCAAGTTCCAACAACTGTTGCTGCGGAACTTCTCTCGGCAGGAATCTGATGTCAGCTGAAACGGCGGCCGGCTTCGATTCCGCAGTATATAATTACGTTGCTTACGATGGAGTTCTCCCCCGAAAATGCTGGTCAAGTCACTCGTATATCTCAGTGTGTCTCTGAGCGCAGTCTTGGCTGCATATGTTGGCCGCGACAGTGCGTTGAGCACCGCTGTTGAACGCGCTGCAGCTCGGGGTATGCGATATGCTCCTCCCCGAGGGCAATATCCAGTCCACGATGGACCTGATCCTGATCACCATCCGCACCATCCGCACCATCCAGAGAAAGTAAACGGGACTATCTACGAATTTGTTTCCAACAGTCCGAAGTATGCGATTTGTACGATCATCATTACAGTGAGCTAAATTTGTGAGCAGGTTCACTCTTGTTACGAAGGCACTCAATTTCGAGGAGAAGATTGCTGCCCTTCTCAATGACTCATCTGCCAAGTATGTTCATCTTGCATACACCTCCTCACCCTAATGTTGAATGTGTACCCAGGCTGACCTTTTTCGCTCCACCCGATGAAGTTCTGCGTCGCAAGCATGGTCACTCCGATCTCCAGTGGTCGGCCCTTGATCTTGATGAGTTGTGGGACGGAATGACGGCTAACCCGTTAAGTCTTCTGGAGTATGCAGACTTAGGAAGCGCCCTTGATCTCATGGACAATGTCGACCATCCGAACCATCCCGGCAATCCCGAAAAGAGAAAGAAAATTATCAAGTTTATCCTCCACGTCATCTTGAGCTACCATGTCATTGATGCAGAGTACGATATCGAGAAACTCGGCGCCCACAACACATTACCGAGCCATCTGAAGTTCCCCCATCTTTTCGACCATCAGCCCGTCAGGCTGAGGTTTGAACGCCTTCTCATTCCTCCAATTACTTGGGTAAACCTTTTCACAAAGATATTTTTTGGCAATATCTCTGCAACGAATGGTAAGGCATCTTTTGTAATCGATGTTCGAGATTTCCTGACAATAAACAGGATTTGTTCATGTTGTGAGCCAACCTCTCATCCCCCCACCGTCCGTGTTCCAGGAGCTCTACATGGTCCCCGAATTTTTTTCGATCTTTGTATGTCCTGATGTCTTTTCCATGTTTTAATTTTGCTGATAACTTCACAGACGTCAACCCTTCAAAGATCCAACCTCACAGAGTTGCTTGACCTACGTTATGTCCATAAAAAAGGTTTTGAAGGCTCCAACTTGGTGACGGTGTTTGCCCCCACAAACCGCGCCTTCGAAAAATTGCCGAGGAAACTTAAACTGTTCCTGTTTTCGCCGTTTGGTGAAAGGATTCTACAGAAATTGTTGCGATATCACATTGTTCCTGACATGGCATTCTTCTCTGGTGAGTGGATTTTTACTTCGACCAAAAGCATCCTCATTCGAATCACTTCAGATTACGTGCACCATAGGGAGGCCAAGACAGAATGTGATTTTATGGACTTTGAGGCCTCAGGCGAGGATATAAAAAAGACACCTCGTCGCTGGTTCTTCAAGTCAGTAATATTTTTTTTCTTACCTGAATCTAACCCTGGACTGTTGTTTTCAGCCTCGACTGGCGCAATCGCCCAGTTATTGAGCCTATCTCGCGTGATAAATACAGTCTAGACACAGCACTTCTAGACCGCACTCTACATGTGGTCGTTGATATGAAGCGAGTCACTCTCCCATTGCCTGGTCCCCATAAGCCTTCTTCAATCAAAACCAAGGTTATCGTCAACCACCAACTGGCTCATGTCCGCGATATTGTCGGTCTCAATGGCGCCATCCACACAGTTGATAAGTTGCTTGACCCGCGCCAACACTGTCATCAGCCTTCCGAGCGTGAAGATGACCAGGATTGGGAGGATTGGGAGGAGTGGTTGCCACAGTGGGCCGATGCGAATTGATAATTGCCGCTGGCCCAGTGACATTTTTTTTGTATTATAATGTAAATCCGCTAGCCGAGATCTTTTAAAACTACGAATTTGGTGTACAACTATGGTTTATCTTTACTGACTGATTTGTAAGTTCTTTGCAGCACGTCGATGACTTCGCGTGGATTGATGAAGGTCCCATTGTGCCCCTTCCTCGATCATTATCGGTCTTTCCGGGTCTAAAGTACACACAGAGCATACTCGCAACTTTCTAGCTTCCAGAACTGCTGCAGGGCTGAGGACACCTCTTTGAGTAAAGGAAATGGATGTAATTCAGGCGACATACTCGACTGTCTTTGTAATAACGCTCAACATCCTTGAACCCACGTCAGACAGTGACCTCGGATCCGGCAAGTCGTCGCCTTGAAGGAAGGCTGGAAAGGACCAAAATTAGTTTCAGTCTGCGGACAAATTGGAGCACTCACCATCCAGAATCCTGGTAGCAGGGTTATGTACGCTGCTTTGCCATTCGTCCCCAAGTACTATCAAAAGGCATGGATAATGGGCCAAGGGGTCTTGTTTCGACTTACCGGTAGCATCCAGGAGATATAGAGGAGCGATGTCCTCTTTCGTATTTGTAGCGTCAAGAGCGGGAATTAATTTGTTTCTAATCCATGAAATTTGCCGCTTCGCATATTGTCTTGTTGAAATCTTCATCCGCTCTATGGCCTCAGTATAATTTTCTTCACTCGGGTCTTCAAGGTAGCCACAGAATTCTCGATAGCCTGTGAGAATGTAAAGAGCTTGAAACGAGAAATTCTCGAGAAACCGAACCTATAGACTGATAAATGCCCATGGTGTAATCAGGCGAGGACGCATCAGTTTTTGCATCATCGGGAGGTTTACAATTCGCCAAATTTCGCATCCAGCGTACTTCATCAAGGAGACCTTGCTGTTCATAGTTCTGAAATCATATTCAGGAATCGTTGGCTATGTCGCCGCACCGAAATCATATCATCAACCCTCGCATCTAAGCGAGGTCTTAACGCAGGAAGTTCTGCATACAACCAAAAGGACAAGGTGTGATATCTTTAAGAAAGTTGAATCAGAAATTCTATAGTCCAAGAATGAACCAGGTCACCTAGGTTTATGACTGTCTGCGGCAAGGGATTGCTCGCGAATTATATAACTAGGACGCTTTCCAGTTTCTTTGATTATTTCTAAATTTCGCAAGACCTTCCGCGTATCTTTCCAATGCCATCGTTGTGAGACTTGGGGATCAAGCGCAGAGAGCAAGGTATGTAGTTTGAAAGCCAGTTCAGGATTGGTTTTCGCAGAAGGTGGGTCAGCTGGGAGGTCTCTGAATATTTCGAGAAGTTCAGCAGGAAGTGAAACAAATGACTTTGCAAGTTCAGGAGTCCAAGTCTTTTCTTCCTCGATATTGGGGGAGGGAGTAAAGGAGACAATGTCTTTCGAGACTAAGCGGTTAGGAAAAATAAGATGTTGGATCCAGTATGAGGTCCCCCCTACAACAATTGGAAGCTCCTTATTTTCATGCATCTCATCTATCTGGTCGAAACCTGAGTCATTGCAAAGCGGCACAAATCGCGAAGATAACTCACCAACCTGATTGCATCCTGTACCCATTCACCAACCACATACTGTTCTCCGGGTTGTTTCAAACCCATGAGGAGATGGGGAACACCATGCCGTTCTGACTCTGGTACTTTGTTCGTAATGATATCCAGGCCTTTGTATACTTGCATTGCGTCTGCATTTATGACTCTTGCTGCGCGCCAGCCAGACTTGAGACCAACTCGTTTCAAATGTAAGGCTAGATCAATGGCCAGTTTAGACTTCCCGACACCTGTAGTACCGCATATTGCGACTATTGGTCGTAGGGACATTTGAGCTTGATTTGAAGTGACGATCACATGAGAATGTGGGGCTGTTTTGCCGTAGGCTATTTCCGTCCTCATACCAGCAAATGGCGTCGAAACTAAGGCCAGCGCGTGTTACCCTTGCCAATCTACGACCTGCACCGGGCTCACAGCACAATGTGCGACCATTTCTATACTTGCAGAAGCCACAACTTATGTGTTTCCATTATAGCAAAAGCGTGTCGGTCGTGGTCAAGGGTCAGGGTATGGAGGAACCTCTGGTCGTGGTCACAAAGGCCAAAAAGCGCGTTCTGGTCCAGGAATAAAACCAAGTTTTGAAGGAGGGCAAACACCGATTACCAAGCTATTCCCCAAGCGCGGATTTGTGAACCCGTGTGTCTCTTTATTTCCCGTAATCGAAGAGTCCTGACCCTTGATATTCAGGAATACAAAGACCTATGCGCCAGTTAACCTTGACAGAATACAACACTGGGTTGACCAGGGACGATTAACTTCGTCCCCAGAGAGTCCTATTACCGCCAGAGACTTGCTGGAAAGTGGATGCATTCATAATGCCCACGATGGCATAAAAGTTCTCGGAGATGTGTGTCTTGCTGAAATTCTTTGCACTTCATATCTCATTTGTGCTCTTTGCAGGGTTCTGTACATCTTGAAGTACCTCTATACATAATTGCTTCCAGAGCAAGTCAGACCGCTATCAAAGCGATCGAGGACAAGGGCGGGAAAATAGTCTGTAAATATTACAATTCCCTTGCCCTTCGTGACTGCGTGGAGGGTAGAATAGACAGGATATCTGCCGCTCCTACGCGCAGAGAAGACATTAGTAAGTTGCCGAACATATTCCCTCAACGCTGTGGTACTGATAACATGTAAAGTGTTTTACACCAATCACAGGAATCGCGGTTTCATTTCACCTACCACCTTAGAGGCTCTAAAAGGTGTGCCCTTTGTTGAGGAACGGTGGAAGTTGTTGTCAACGGAACTCGGTGGATGGAAGCGACAGAAGTCGCTTGAAGAAAATAACCACTAATATTATAACAAATATACATGTGCCTACGACCCTCCATCGATATCCATACCGCTTTCTGATTTAATGGGTGAAGGAGAACGAGATAGAGATCTTGAAGGACTGCGAGAGACATATCGAGAACCAGTATCGGACGGCGACCTGCTACGACTAGCACTCGGGCTCCTCGACCGACTCCTGTCTGGGCTGCGGCTTCTGCTTCGATTTTTGGTACTTCCATCCTCGCTCCCGTCGTCCATCGCAGAGAGCAGACGGCTTTTTCGTGGGCCAATCTGACCGTTTTCTTCCAATATTTGTCTCTTTTGTAAGCGTGGCAGAATAATATCACAGACACGATCCTCTGTCAGAAGCTCGGATGCAAACTCATCAATGAAAGTCAATGAATAACCCCCTGATCTAGTTTCAGTGAGAGATGACGACCAGAATGGTTCAACCTTACCCATATGCCGTGTTCGCAGCTTGCGGTAATCCTTGAGCAGGGGCTCGAGGAGTTCATAGACATCCACGGCACGGAAAGTCATTCTAATATACATGACAGCAAGGGCTCGCAGATACCTGTGTATATAAATGAAATCAGTCGTAGGACATTGATGAATTGAAGACGCAGACTTGAATTCTTCAGCCTGCATATACTCGAGGAGGATCTCTTTTTCAGGCTGGATTTGGAGGAGTTTCAGTAGCAGGCACAAAAATTCAGTCGGGCGCTGGTTCCCATACACCCCACCAATGTACCGTAGTTCAATAGCCTTATCGATTATGGATGCAGCTAGGGAATATTCGTGAAAATTGTGTTGGCACAGACATTGTTCAAATCGCACCTGTCAGAGCAAAGCAATGCTCTTTCCAGTACGTTGATTCGTATATTCTGTTTCGAATGACAGTTTCGACTAAGAACTAAAGAAATAAGCTCAATGACATGTGGAAAAGCACAAAAGCACACCTGAGGGTTCTGGCCATGAATTGCCTGTGCACCAGCGACAGTAGTGTTGGCCATCTGTCCTGAAGGCTAGCCACCAGCTATGTACCTAAATACGCTGTGAGTCAAGTGGGCGGGGTAAATGTGAAAATTGTCAGATGAGACTTACCAGTAGGTTGTACCCTTGATTCGGGCTTGATTTGTTCGCTTATTCAATTTCCCCTCTCAGTCGCTGTCGCTTACAGCGGGGCTCACACATTTCTCTGCCCTGGGAGGATGGCTACGACGGCCAGTATGCCCGCTTACCTTCTGCCAGGTGTCCCAGTGGTGCAGCCACCCCATCTCGAGGGTGATGCCACTCTTGCTACAGAAATCTTGCCAGGTCCGCCGTCTGCAGCGACGGTTCAACACTTGGCTCTAAAGCGCGATCCCAAAAAACCTTCTATGGCCTATTCCTACCTGCCCCCATCGGATCCAGGATCTACATACTCTGGTATTATGCATGGGACTCTCATTGGGCTGGACCCTGAAGGAGCACGGTCCAAACGAGCAAAGGACAAAGGGTGCAACTTGTCTTTTTCCATTCTTATTTCATCCCCGCTGACTTCTTCTCCTCTTTTATTGCATCGAACACTACATTGTGAATTCGCTTTACATTACGTCCACTTCATGAATTTCAGAGCTAGCGGGCGAGCCCAACGAGCGTCTGCACGTCAACAGGGCTCCAACCTCGCTCCTGTTTCTGACTCCACGACTACGCTTGCTCCGACTGTGCCCTCAGCTGCACTACAACCTGTAGCTGACTCAGAGACGACTGCAATGATGGTTGACGAAGGCCTTACGTTGTCGCGGTCGGCGTCTTCGGTCAACCTTCAGGATCCCCCACTGCTCCCAACTGCCACCAAAACGAAGCGGAAAGACAAAGGGAAAGGAAAGGAGGTTGAAACCCTCCCACTGAGGGTGAAGGAGGAACCGAAGACCCTGTCGCTGCAGACACCCGAGCCAACGAATAACCTTGTGAGTGCTGCCTGCCAGCAACAAACATTTTTCACACCATTTTTTTGCAGTTCAACAACGAGGATCATTGTTCCTCATGTCCTTTCTCAGGCGAGTTGGTGTACTGTGATGGGTGCCCCAAGGCTTTTCATCTTTGGTGTCTGGACCCCCCTCTTGAGAGTGTTGATGATGCTCGTTGGTTCTGTCCCACGTGTGTGTCCCGCAAGGTGATTACAAGTCGATACTACTGCAACGATATATCACATTGACGATGGAAAACAGAACCCGCCTCGCAAGCCTCCTCCTTCGTTGTTTTCTGCTGTCGTCCATCATGTACAAATAACGCACCCAGTAGAATATCAACTTCCGGAGGAGATCCGAACTTTCTTCAAAGATGGTTTGCTTACTTTATGTCTCGCACAGCATCCACATCTCACACACCGAAACAGTTGGCACTGGTCTTAAGGGAAACTACGTCGACACCTCTGAATTGAAGCCACCTCGACTAAAGTAAATCTGCCTTGAAATTTATTTTGCTCTCTGACGTACACATCTATTGCAGCCGACATGGGCAATTGGAGGAAAGAGACCCATATCGCCTCAGAGACCGCAATGGGGGTCCGGTCCTGTGTTGTCAGTGTGGGCAGTCGGCACTACCGAGCAGCCTTTCATCCGCCCCTGCTTCGAAGAGGCCTCGACGGTCGAAGGCCGCTTCACCTGACTCGTGGAAAAGTCTTGTGTCGTGTGATTACTGTAATCTACATTGGCATCTTGATTGTCTAGAACCCCCTCTTCCGACACTACCCCCTTTCAACAAGAAATGGATGTGTCCCAATCACTCTGAAAGAGTCTTGGTCAGTGTACCACTTGTTCGTCGTGATGAATACAACTCATTTTGGCTCAGCCCCCGAAGCGTCGGATTCCTAGGCAGCATGCGCCACCCATAGAAATAACCAAACCTCGACAATTCAACAGTGGAAACATCGATGTTATTCATCCACTATATACCACCACTGTTCCCGCACCGTCAGTGGCCGTGGATGAAGTTCTGATCAATGGTCGGCGTTATCGAGTCCCCGAAAAGATTATCGTCCTCGATTTCTGGAATAAGCTCAATAAAGTTGACGAACACAGTCAAAGGTATATCTTATTGTTCCCAATCTCGAAATTGACTGAATGTTTGGTGTCAATCAGAGATGAGGTCGCTTCCGACTTGTCCTCCCCTCTTACGGAACTCAGCTCACTTGACGATGATGACGTATCATCTATTGAAATGGCGAACTGTGACTTTGACGAACATGCTGCAGCCCAGGTAAACAGCCCCAGTACTGTTTTCTGTCAAGTCTTAGAGTTTCTTGTAATCCCTACAGGTTCTCTTTAGCTTCTCCATCAAAGGGCAATCATCTAATGCTCTTGGGCTCCTTGATATGCAGAAGAAACTTGTCGATCGTTCGGTGCAAACGGAATGCGAATTGCCTGCTCATGCTGTTCCTTCCAAGAATAAGGTTGGGCGACCTCGGAAAGTGAGTTTTATACTCTGTGAATCTCTCACTCTGACTTCTAATGCAATCCCAGTATCCAATGGCCGCGGAGCCAAGCATCAATGTACCTGGGCGTACTACGAGCAGCATGACAAGTGAATCTGCGACGACGTCATCGAATGTTACAGTATCCACAATCAGGCGGAAACGCGCGTCGCAGCAAGTTGTTCCGAAACCCAGCAGCAGGGCTTTGAGATCTCGAAGCAGAAACGCGAACACTGATGTATCCAATGGTGCATCATCGCGGGTATAGATATTTTTGAATTTGTTTCTTCGCAATTCCCTCATATCATCTGCAGGATTCTGTAGCACAAGGAGAAGAATCCGCTAAAGATAAAGTCACTTCTGTTGGCGGCACTTCAGGCACCGCTGTGATCCAACCAAAGTTCATAAATGTCAAGGTATGATTTGGAAGTAGCCAAGGTCACTCAGTTTGCTAAATGCAGGTTAGGTGGAGGAATTAGAGACACAGTTGAACCCCCCATTACCCCCTGAGGCACCAGATACAGGGCCCTCGAAGGCAAGTCTTTAAAGCCATCTCCGAATCACTCCCCTTACAGAGAGTTTTACAGGCTCGAGTTATTCGTGTCCCTCGTCAGGTTGTCTCCTGGCAAAAGGTGGCCATTGGCACTATCAAAGACACAAAGGAGAAGCGAGGGAGGAAGCGGAAGATGCGGGAGGACGAACTGCCGGGTGGAGTTGGAGAAAATGGATTTGATTCCCATAGTCCAGTGAAGAGCAGTGGCAAAGCGGACGAGAGCGAAAATTCGGAAAGAGAACCCAGAAAGCTCGCGAGAACCCCATCCCGACCTACTATGGCAAACTCCGATTCAACACCGTTATCTGCATCGGCGCCGCTGCAGTCTCCTTCGACCCAGGCCACCCCTTCCCTTAAAATCCGCCTTCCGCGCCTGAACAGCATTAACAATGCCGCTAGCTCGTCTGCTGCCAGTTTAGAGTCCCCTACAAAGCGAACGACAAGTTCGTGATCTAAGCCTTGCTGCAGATGTTCCCCCGCATTCCATTATCATCCCTCAACTACATTCGTTATCTTATGGTTAATACTGATTGGGCGTAATTCCTCCCCCCATTCAGTTTCTATTCATGTAGCAAAGATTGATTTACCGTTTTCCACAATCAGTGGTTACTCAAGTTGTTTGCTTATATAAGCGATTTAATTTTGACATTTCGCAAGAACCTTCCTCATATTTTATCCAAGCAATGAGTCGCGGTGGCTCAAGAGGCTATGGCCGAGGTGGTGGAGGAGGTAAGTCGTTATAAAATCTTGCCGGATGTCACCAACATCGTTTGCAGGCTGGGGAGGGAGGAGTTACCAAAGAGACGCTGAACCTCCCAGCGAGGTGCTAGGTATCCCATCGACTGTCGTTTTTCAAGCCGACACTTATCAGGATTGACAGAAATAGGAACATTTGTCCACGCAGTGGAGGAAGAAATGTTTTGCTCCTCAACAATGCAGGATAAAGTGCCTTTTTTCAATGCTCCAATATATCTGCAAAACAAGTCTCAGATCGGCAAAGTTGATGAAATCCTGGGGCCGATAAATGAAGTTTACTTCTCCGTGAAGATGGGCGAAGGAATGGTTGCGACTAGCTTTCAAAAAGGCGATAAGGTCTATATTGCGGGAGACAAGCTCCTGCCTATAGAGAGGTTCTTGCCTAAACCAAAAGTTGCGGGAGGTACGTCTCCATTAATTTTATTTCTTAAATATGTAGTTAACGTGCATCGTAGGCATTACTAGTAAATTTCTTTCTCGAAATATCTCATTTTCCGTCCTGACATTTATTATCAGAAAGAGGCCGGGGTGGAGGGCGTGGTGATGGTCGGGGTGGGAGAGGGGGCAGTCGTGGAGGATTTTCCAGGGGTGGGAGAGGTGGTGGTTGGGGCCGGGGTGGAGGTGGTGGTGGCGGAGGTTCAAGAGGAGGATATTCTGGAGGTCGGGGGGGTGGGGGCTTTCGAGGTGGTGGATCCAGAGGAGGTTTTGGGCGCGGAGGAGGGCGCGGAGGACGAGGTGGTTTTCGTGGATCATAGTACATTAGCATCTGTAAATTTGCAATATATATGTTTATGGTCTAAATTCAGTGAAGCGTCTCTTGTTCAGAGACCCAAAGATTGCACTTCTGCGGCAGTCACCCGTAGTCGTTCCGCACGTTCTTTCTGGAGGGTGCTTGCCTGAGAATTTGTCAGTTTCGGCGCCAATCGTAGGAAAATGCTCTGTACCTGACATAGTTCATGAGACAAAGCAGCCAGTTCATGCAGTCTATCATCCAGATTTTCGGGAATTGCTGAGGGGTTATTCAGCCAAGGGGCCTAAAGGAAGTCAAAGTTGCGTACTGTTTTCATTGTCGGGTAGTTCGTCCATGTCTTCATCAGGGTGTGCTGTGTCGAGTTCCTTATGTTGTTCCCAAAGCTTGGAGGTGTTCGCTTCAATCTCGGAAGGAATAGTTCGCCTTGCTTCTGCTATGCGCTTATGCCATTGCAACCGGGTGTCTGCCAAGGACCAGATCCGTCTATCGAGAGCTTCGTCGAATGGTTCCATTTCTAAGCTCAATGTTAGTTATAACCCTAAAATAATTCACAACTTAGTACCCCTGGCGCTTTCATCGAGCGATTCAAAGGCATTCCCATTTATGCGTAGATTGGGTTGTGCGTAATTAAATGTTCGTTCAATCCACTGTAGAAAATCAGTAATGGAAAGACAAGATACAGAGAGCGAACCTGTTCCATATGTGCTAGTGCTACATTTTGGCCGCGGGCTAGTCCTCGCGTTGACGCATTTTGCGTTAAGGCCTGGGTAAAGGCCTCCCTATAGTATGCTTTCAACTTTTGCCAATCTTGTACCGTCCCGACAGATACGCGTGGATGATCCTCGCGATTGTCCATGAGTTGAAGTTCGATTTGAATAACGTGATCGTGGTCGACTTCATGTTTGTCTTGCGCCGGCTGTGTTTCCATAGATTTTACCTTCTATCCGCATTCAGTTCTGCAAAAATGACGAGCGAACCAAAAATATTATCCGTTACTGAATTGCCAACATCCGAAGCAAAGTGAATGGCCTTTCACGAATTATCATTTTGTTTGGCACTCATGTCGTAAAGATGGATCACCTTGACCAAGATCAAGTACGTGGATGAAGATGGAAAAGACGTACCGTTGTCTACTTTTAAGATTGAACTATGCTTATCCATCATCCGTAGAGATTATGGGAATGCGCAGAGCGGAAGACACGCAAATCATCAGGCATTGACGGTGACTATTCGGTCATTAACAAAATGCGAGTGGGCTAAAGGACCTCCAGCCGTCGCAGTTCTTGCTATCCTGAGATCAAAGACCAAGGCCTTTCGCCCGTCCACGATCGTCATTGAACAATACCGGCCTCCGATCGGAAAATATATCATAGGTATTTTCGCTTCGTAGGACTAGGATTCATTCATTAATCACTTTATCAGAGTTACCTGCAGGTATATGTGTTGAAAGGCTGTTGACGCGCTTACCCATATCCATACAGGGTTAATTGACGAGGGGGAAACAGCAGAGAAAGCCGCTTTTCGAGAACTTGAGGAAGAGACAGGATTTAAAGCCAATTCGGTCCTACAAATGTCTCCAGTTGTTGTCAGCGACCCAGGTCAGATTCTTTCAGTCGGGGTTATATGGGGCTAACATGATCTCGCAGGAATGACAAACGCTAATATGCAACTTGCGGTGCTAAGTGTTGATCTCGAAGATAAGATGGAAACACCAAAGCCCAAACTTGAAGTCGGCGAACACATCGTAACCAGAATCGTCGAGTTGTCTCGGTTACAGTATGAGCTAGAGGGTACGCTATTCATTCAATTGTCCCATAATTACTGACATTGTTTGACAGAATACGACCAAAAGGTATTAATGATTATGTCAAACAATGTTATCTTACCATCCGCAGGGTTTTGTTGTCGATGCACGCCTATCTCATTTGGCTTTGGGCCTTGCTCTCTCACAGCAAATCGAACTTGCTTAAAGGATTATGTATGTGCACAACAAAGAAAAGAAGTTAAATGCCTAGGGGCGGTATATACAAATTAAATCTAATAAATTTTAGGACTTATTTGCGTTTGCTTTTGGCCTTTCCGTTAGATTTTTTCTTTGCGAGTTCATTATCTGAACCATCAGAGCCTGCAGCCTTCTTTCCTTCTACATTTTTTTGGTCAGCTATAAAAAGGTGATTCAGAAATGTGCATATCAACGAGAAAGTAAACTTGTTACCTTTCGCTGCCTTCCGTTCCAATTCGTCCCAATCATCCCCTATGATTAGTTTGTCAGTTCTCTCACTGACAGGGAGAGGGAGAGATTTACCACCGTCAGAGCCATCATTATCAGAGTCAGATCCACCATCACTTCCGCTAGCTTCAGAGAAGTCGCTCGCATCATTGGAGCTGGAACTAGAAACAAAGTCGTCTGAGCCGCCTTCAAACTCGGACACTGAATCAGACTCGGATGAGTGTTCGCTCTGGATTATCTTTCATGAGTTAAAGAATTAGACAACAGGTGCCACTGACCTCCGCACCACCGCTCCCTCCCAAGAATGCCCAACCTAATTGCTGGAAGAACTCGAAAGGATTGTCGTTGATGTGCTTCATTATAGGTCCCCAATTTAGATTCACAGGTCCTTCGCTCATAGGAATATCAACGGAACTGGACAACACAATTAAACACACAAAGCACAAGGATCGCAGGAGGACGCACTCGAGCCAGTTCTTCACGTCATCCATTTGGGAACTGGGAATCGAATTAATGTGGAGTGGGGTCTTCGTGAAATCTTTGAAGACGAAGACAAGATCAAATTGCCGTAACCCGTACTGCACTCGTTCCAGAGACGCAATTTCGATTTCAGACAGTGTTACCACCAAGAAAGGCGGATCTGTGAGGTGGATGAGGCATTCTGTTGTTGGTTGCAATCGAGCAGCCATGCGGAATGGGACGCCTTCAAAGGACAACTCTCGGAAAGGAATATCCAATTCCAATGTCTCACCAAGCTGAACATTTATTGAGTAAAGAAGACAGGCAGTTGAAAAACATACCGATGTAGACGCCGCTTCGGCAATTTTTTCTGCAAAAGCCTTGACCTCCTTATTGAACATCGCCCTACGCCTTCTCTCTTGCTGTTCCATCTCTATCTCGTCTTCATCTCCGTAGCGATGCTTGCGTTTGCGGTTGCCAGTTTCGTCGAACTGAACATCCGTAGCCTCCCGGAAAAACTGGACATCCTAGGATACCATCAGAAAATGGAGGGCAATGGTATACGAATGACCTCACGCACAAATGTCTTCTTCTTGCCGATGATAATGGGAGCCTTCAAATGGAGGTGAACAATGACCAAGAGTTCGTGGTCGCACGGTTGAAAGAAGAGATGTTTGATGTTACTGAACAAAACATCTAGAGACAATTCAAATTCGGAAGAGGGAAGCGTTTCAAAAGCACGTACCGACTTTCTGAGGTCCCATGGATTGGTAGCGGATACCGTTTTGATGGATTTCAACCTCACCAGGCAATCTTTTCCCATCTAGGGCAGGTCGGACAAAAGCTTCACTCATTTTGATTGGTCGTCGTCCTTTAATTTCAACGAGATTGGCTTGTTCAACAACATCCGCCATTTCCTTTTTCTGTTGTTCCCGTTTATTGGCTTCCTTCTTCAAGTCATTGATTTGTTTAACCAGGTTATCGAAGCGATGACCATCAGGCGATCGATATGATATGGAACGGATGAAAGTTGCATCTGGATCTTCGAATGGCTGACCAAGTGTCAGCAATGTGACGGTATTGAAAAAGTAAGTAAAATCACCGTGTCCTCCTTCTTCCCAGCCAGTTGCCCTGGTGTTTGAAAGTTGATACGAAGATAAGTGAAATCTCCTTCGTCGTTCTTACTGGCATTTTTGATCGTATTGATGTGAAAGGGAACTGCAAACCCATGGATGGGCAAGACTACGGTTTGAGCTTTGCGGTCAACAAGAACCTACAGGGCGATCAGTTTATTTGGCTGGACGTCAAAGAAAATTTTACCATCAGCTTGTCAACTTCGGATGGCAAAGCGCCCTCTCCTTTGTAGCTCTGGAATTTCTTCCAACCTTTCCCTTCCTTTCCAGCCAACCCTCCTCCCTCTTCCGAGAATCTAGCAAGACCCCGGGTCTGAAGGTTTTCATGCAACCCACGTTGATGGTCAATCATCTTGGCCATTGCCGACTGATGTACTTCATCCTGGACTGCACGGCGCCGACCGCGGAGAGTTTTGTTGCCGGCTACCTTTTGTTTAGCAGGAGAACCATTCTTGCGAGACGCAGCCGGAGTTTTCTTGTTAGATTTTGGTTCCGCTTCGATGTCTTGGGTTAAGAAAAAGAGTGTATCTTTGGGTGACTTTACGCCTTCTGTCAGGAGTGCGGACTTGGTGTCTTCTACCTTTATGGTATCCACCAGATTTAAAGCATAACTAACAACAAGGTATGTGTTATTATCTCGTTGATAGGGGGAAAATTTAACTGACGGTTTCCCAGAGTGATCTGTCAGGCCCGTGAAACCGAGACTGAGATTGAGTATCATATTTTTCCGCAGTGATCGAGAGTTCCTTGAAGAGAGAAGATAAGCGGCATCGCGAAATTCGATCCCAGTCTGAACGATATGAGACAGCGAGAATGAGGGTTGTCGAAGGGAGTACGCACAGAGAAACCAATGTTCTTCACGAAATACTTTTCCAAATCTGGCTTTTTCTCCTTGATAAAGTTCAGTGCATGTTGGTAGACATCACGGGTGGTTACTCCATCCTTGATATATGAGAGTAGTTCCGTTTGAAGCGATAGCAATAAATTATACTGCGTTTCTTGATCCTGAAATAAAACATGTGGATGAGAGACCATCCAAGATAGGAAGATCGTACAGCATTAGGGTCCACAATGAAGGTACGCCCAACATTTGTGCAATATGACTTATAGCGCATTCCAAATGCAACCAAAAATACACCCTTGTGTGCAATGTTATCTTCTGACGATTCCACTGTATACCGGAGATCATAGCCCGATTTTGATGATTTTGAAATGATGATTGGTGGATAGCAAAATTCCACGAAAGGCCAATCAGTCTGCCTCTGCTTGAGAAAAGGGAATTATAAACAGAAGTCATACAACCCACATTTTCCAACCCTTTACCTCTACTCCACACTTTCATGTCGGGTCCTTTTTCTTCTGATCCCAGACGGGTCTCAATTTGTGCAGAAAGCATTTCATGAGTAATTTTGGTCTCTTTGTCGAGTATTGACTCAAGCTTTAGAGCGACGTGGTGTTTGAGGAGTGTTGAAGTTAAGGCACCCGCCACTTGGGTGGCTTTCTGGTGCAACTAAGTATTTAAGAACATCTCGAGTGAAGAAGCACTCACAAGCTCTTCCTCGTCCTTAACTGCAAGCAACGAGGAAATGGCAGGAGTCATATCAATAACCTCAGGTTTTGAAGCAACGCCTTCCAGAGCTGCTTGCCACTCTGAAACAAGCTTCCCCGAAGCAGTATCCTTCATAAGAACGCCAACTTTCTGAGCAGATAAATATGCTGCTAGGAATTTAGGCAGCGCATCATTGGCAGCATCTTTTGCTTTTGACCTTGCAAGGATTTCGATGGTGACTGAATTTGCCGCGTTTTCAATTTGGCCAAGGACCTTCGCTGCAGAAAAGATTTAACTTGAAAGCAAGATATAACAACGAAGATAAAACCTTTTGAAAACGAGCAAAGTATTGTGATCTTTTCCTTTTGAAAAAGAAAAAGTGTCGATGGGAACTCATAACCAAGCAGCCATTGCTTTATGAGGACGATAAATTAGAGCGAGTTAGAACACGAACAAACGGAACGCGAACCTGAAGGCAGGTCCCTTTACGCATAGGCTCATCATCCGAAGTTGGGTCGCCTGCGACGAGAAACAGAGAATCTGCGCCAGCTATTGACTCGTAATCCTCGCTGCCTTGTGCATTCTAAGGAACATTAGAAAAACGATGCTGAAACAAGCATCAGACACCAACTCTCCAGCCATCGTACAGTTTCTTGACGCGACTCGCAAAAATTGCCGTGTTCAAGTGAGTGTCCGCCATGGTTCCCTTCGAGCCACTGTCAGTGAGGAGTAGGTGGTTGTGCAACCGCGTCGAAATTGTCGTGACGCGGAGTTCGAATTTAGAATGGCCTGGGCGTCCCGGCAAACTGCGGCATGTGACACTATGATTCATCACCACTACACAAATTTGCTAGGTCTTTCAGTACGAAAACCACCTCCTCAACCCTCATCTCCAACACTACCAGCCTCTCCTCTTTGGATTCCCATAACTGTAGGATATCCCGCTCCAGCCTCGTCAACAGACTCTCATCTTGGCTCACATCACTTCTTTCCCGTTTCTCCAAGACGGCAGAAACTTCCCCATTTCCCCGCTCTGCACGACGGCGGAGGATGACATTGTAGAGTGTCTTGTAAACAATGCCCAATATGACGGAAAAGGCCTTCTGTAGATCGACGTACCTATAAAGCGATTTAATAGGAGACTAAGTCTTTTGGTTCTGGGGAGCTCACCAAAGATAGAAAGTGCGCGTTGGATTACGATCAAGACTCTTTGGAACCTCTTGGGTGCTGATAAAGGAGTCAGCGGAAAGGGCAACGAGTAAAGGCCGGACATCCTTTGGGGCCATCATGACTAGTTTTGAGATCTGCATAATATCACTATGGTCATTCATTCGAGCAATCTGAGAGGTGGATGCCCACCTGCTTTTCATCGAGCTTGCCGGTAGTAAGTAAAAGCCTCACTATCCTTGCACCTTCTGGTCCGTGCTTCTCGCGTGCAATCGTTTCGACTATATTCCTACGCAGTCTCCGTGCAATGATCTCGAACTCGACCTGTATTTTTGACGAGGAAAATGAGATAAAAGAAGCACACCGCCCTTCAGAGCTTGGATTGTCGGCTGCCGATAGCATTCCCGAGTAATCCTTCACATGGGTCGACATTGGGACCTTTTTGGAGGAGTAGGCAAGGCCATCTGCAAGGTTAGTACCGTCTGGTATTTGTAGCATTACGTTGGGTATCGAGGTTGGCGCTATTCCATGGATCAGTGATGCGTACGGCTATGCAGCAACAAATTTACATGTCGTATGTTCAGACAGCTTCAATTGGGAGGGTTCTGTTGTCTTAAGTATGGCTTTCATGACAACGGAGGCTCCTGTGTTGAATCTTTCCATTACTGCACGTTCTATGATCTTTGTTTTGGTGAGAAATCGCGCCGAAAAAATTTATGAGTAACATGCCAGGTTTCGGGTGTGTACACCGAATTTCTCATAATTCACTCTAAAGTAGATGGAATCCTGGATACCGTCAGACCACCAAAATAGTAAGAACTAGAAACTGCTCACATTGACGACGTCTTCGGTTTCTACTGCTTTTCGCTAAAGCAAACGTTTGTGTACGCCTAACAAGATTAGGTGAAGGAAGAAATACTTTGGAAGGACGAGCTGTCAACACATCCTTTGTCTTTCGTTTCTGTTAAGCCAAATCCGAGAGATTCCTTAACAGAGTCCTTTTTAACTTTTTAAGCCTTACCAGTCCCATTTGTTCTTCTTCTTCTTCCTCTCTTTTCAGGCGTGCCTCTGCGACTTCTTTTGCCTGACGAAGTTCCTTGGCGGTTGGAAATCCTGTAACTTTACGCTTTTCTTCAGCTTCATACTGCATGAGTCTATCTCTAGGCGACCAGTGCGAAAGAATAGTTGAGGGCTTCAAGTACGATCCGGTCACAAGTTTATGAATAGTTTGATGATATTGACTGATTTCTGGTGAGTCCTTAGTCGTTAATACCGGAAAGAAACATGGCTGCGTACTTTTGCTATCAGAAACACGAAGCAGCGACAGGACATCAGAAGGGCGAAGTTTTCCGTGGTCTAATATTATTTGGATGATCTCTGCCGCCTATCGCTCTTTAGACCGAAGTAAAGCTGCAACTAAGCCTGCTTACCATCTGCCCGAATATCTGTTGGGATAGCCAAATGAACCGCCCAAATCGCAGACGCATTAAACATTCATCCACGTTAACCTCGAACACTTCTATTTCGTCGCCTCCCTTAGAATGCCAGAGTACATTATGTTGCACAAGGACCAGGATGCATGCTCTCGCACTTCTTGTCTTGAGCAATGAGTATCGAATCAACTGAGGAAATGACAGACGCCCTCGAGTGAGTAATACACTCGTTACTTCCTAGAAATGCAGTGAGATTTTTGTTGCACAGTTTCACTCAAGTGAAGCTACCGAAGCCAGAGGACCGAAATGTGATTGGATTATTTCGGTGCACAGGTTCTTGGTATGTGTATCAGCCATTTCGAAAAGATCGAAATATAGAAATAGGGTGGCAATAGGTATAGAAATACAGACCAGTTGTGCGGCCTTTCGAAGCTTCAGCTTGAGCCAGTATTTGGCCAGTATGTTTTTTTTACTCATCATGATTACATAATTATACGCGTTCATGTGATTGTGACGCATTTTTCCTCAACGCGGTTGAACGCGCCACTGCAATTAATTCTCACCTTGTTTCTCCATGCATACCCGCGTCCATCAGCCAACGGAAGAAGAAAAACGTGCTCAGCTATGCATCTCTATCTGCCAGATATTTGAACAGGCTGGTAACACGGCAGCAAGTCACAATAAAAATTATGTCGTCTTGTACAAGATTCACCAGGAGTTTGCTGGATACATGGAGTATCTGAAAAAAGGGAAACGTGAACTTATCAAACTTACGGGAGAAAAGCAATTTCAGGATACCTTCAAGCACTTGCTGACCAAAGTCCTTCCCCTCAAGAAGGGCGAAACAACAGGGGACCGCATAATCAAGTTTGTTGGCGGGTACATAAAATACATAAATGAGCAAGGTCAAATGATTCTTATCTATCCCGGTAATATTTGACGCGAAAATGTCAGCTCCTAATAGAACGAAACAAGAGGAAGATGGTGAAGAGGAGGAGGAAGAGAATCCGACAGCATCCCGCTTCACTGCTCACCTCCTTCACTGGCTATTCGATGGCTTTCTGGCTAAAGACAAGAATGTCCGATTTCGGGTTCTGCAAGCTGTAGCAGAAATGATAGCTCATTTAGGCGCTATTGAGTACGTATATCTCCTTCATGATCACCTGTAGATTTAACTTGGCATCCAGTGAAGATGATTACAAAAGTCTTCGAACTGCCCTCATTGACCGTCTAAACGACAAGGAATCGGCGGTGCGTTACCAGGCCGTCATATCCCTGGCCAAACTCTGCGGCACGGAAGATGCTTCGGAGCTTGCTGACGGGGAACCACCCATACTTGACATCCTCCTTCGTACCATGGCGCAAGATGAATCTGCGTGAGTTAATCTTTCAAGAGTTTATCCTTAACTTGATTCCCTTGCAGCGATGTGCGCAAAGCCGTCCTTATCAATATCCCGATTGAACAAGATACGCTCCCTGCCATCCTGGACCGAACCAGGGACACGGATGCCAACATGCGTAAAGCGGTGTACGACTCAGTCCTAGGAAAGCACGTTTCACAAGGACCTGAGAAACTTATGGGACCAACCCACCCACGGGCTCTGAGCATAAAACAACGTGAGTTGATCGTGAAGAATGGTTTGGGAGATCGGGAATCGGCTGTTCGAGCTGTTGCAGCCAATCTACTTGCCACTTGGGTAGATGTTTCCGACGTGAACGCAGACGACGTCGATCGCTCCAGCAAGGGTGGAGATAAAGAACAGTTGGAAAGTAGGATGCTTTCATTTCTAAACCTGTTCGATCTCAACGAAGGCGAGGTGGCCACAAACGCACTGTCGAGCATTTTCCAGGCAAAGGCGGACATAATTGACAACATCGAGTTCGATGGTAAGGGTGTCACTGTGAAAATCATTTACTGTTTTAATTTCTGTCCCTAGACGCTTACTGGGCCAACCTCTCTCCCGAGAGGGCATATTTGGCACGAGTTTTTATCGAACATTGCAAGGAGACAAAGGACGATGTCCGCTTGGAATCAGCCCTTCCAGTTGTTACTTCAATTGCATTTCGGACGCAAGAATGGTATAATCTATTGCAAGATGAGGACCCGGTATTACAGGACGTGGATGAGAGTGGACGTCGAAAGAGAGAAGACGAGATTGCGTCCAAAGAAGTCATCGTTGCTGAACTTCTCAAACTCGCTGCCAATCTTGATTATGCTGATGAAATCGGGAGACGAAAAATGTTTGAACTTGTTCGTAAGTCTTTCTGTCAGATGTCTCAATTGATCCAACATTCAATTCAACAGGTGGTATGCTGCGCCAAGAAACCCTTCCCCTCAGGTTGATGGCACCTTGCCTTGATGTGCTGAGGGAAATTTCTCCGACAGAGCGCGATCTGATTCGATTGGTAGTTGAAACAGTTCAGGAACTACGGGATTCTGATGACGAGGATGCAACAACGGACGCTTTTGTAAGCGGAGGGTCATAGCATTTCATCTACAATCTTAATCATCGGACAGGAAGAAGCTGATCAAAGTTTCGAGAGAACGCAGCAACCCAAACCACCCCGAAGGTCAATTGAAAATATGACTCCAGAACAGAAAAACCGCCTTGACCAGATAAATCTACGATGTCTGTCTCTGTGTCAGCTGATGCTTGAAAGGGTTAATAGTGTGGGTGTGATCTAAATATGCCGGTCTCGCTTTTGACTTCAAATTTCAGACTTTCGAGGAGAATATCATGCTGGACGGAATTTTAAAGGAGTTGATCATCCCCTCTGTTCAAAGGAAAGAAGAAATCTTTAGGGAACTTGGAGTCAAGTGTCTCGGATTGTGTTGCCTCATTGCTAGGGTATGTTCCATAACGGTACTCGAAATATCGTTGTTATTTCACCTTTGGCAGCGCCTAGCAACTCAAACCATCGAATCTTTGATGAATCTGATGACTTCTGCTTCACGTTCTGTCAAAATCGCACTGGCTTATTCTGTCTTCGACATCTTCCTGGTTCATGAGGCAGCAATCTTGAAAAATCAGGATAACAATGTCAGGTTTGAACTATGCTTATCAAGGACGAAAAACTAATATTTCTTGTGAAACAGACAGAGGCACTCACCACATTCCTGCTGCACCACATCGAACATGAACAAGACCCTGAAGTGAAAGCAATATTTTGCAAAGGCACCTGCAAATTAGTTTTACCTGGCATGATCACGGATGTAAAGGTGCGTTGATAATTACTTGTTTCAATCACAAAATACTAATCATCCCAGGTTGTGAAAAACCTAATCAAAGTGTATGTATCTCCTTCAACGGTTGACAATCAAGAATTGCGACAGTGTCTTGCCTATTTCTTGCCAACATACGGTCATTCTTCCCCTTCAAACCAGAGGCGCATGCGGGAGGTGAATTGTTTAGGACTATCTTACGTTGTTCGCTAACACATTGCAGATTTTCGTCCATGTTTTTCTAGACATTTGCCAAGACAGAAAAGAGGCTGAAGAAGAAGACGAGATCATTGGCTCTCAGCAAGTTGCTGAAATGTTTTTACACTGGACGGATCCAGAAGCTCTCTCCAAAGCGATGTACCTGGGATTTCTTTGCATCAATGCCATGACCTGATTTCGTCGATGTTAGGGAGGCTAGACCAGGTGGTCGCGCGATCACTGTTACCGAAGAAGCAGTACACCTTGATCTTGCTGCTGATATTCTAAAGCTATTGTTCGAAAAAGACATCAAAGTCACCATTGAGAGTGGGTCGCGCCCTTTCTTTAGGTGTTATTCTGTCTGACTAGATCACATAGAGGAAGACAAGAAAGTCTTGTGCCAACTCCTCAACAGGCTGCATATCCCCGATGCCGTAGACGATTACAAGATCCATTCAATTAAACTTCTGATAGATCATTTGCGTTCTGTCAGTATTTGTTTAAATTTATTCCGTCGTATTTTAGCTTACCATCTGGACAGCGAAGGCCCTTGAGAGACTCTTTCAATAACACCGCTCTTTCCAAGTTCGAATCAACGATCATCAACAAATTTGAGAAGCAACTAGAACACTTCAGCGAAGAAGAGTTCCGGAAGCTTGAGGAGTTGAACGAACTCTTCGAATTCTTGGATGGTATCATTCCTCTCGATGACGATGAGTTCCTTGACCCTGACCCCCCGAAGCGGGGTAAGAAGAGGTGAAAAGCTATTTGTTCAAATACAATTATGCTCATCTATATATTTAGGCGCTCGGAGAGTGTCATGACCTCGTCTAACACTGAGGCAAACAGTTATCCTGGTTCTCCACCCCCGGAAGCGCGAAAAGGCAACCGAAAGTTCGATCGTCCATCTGGTCACACTATCTGAGTACTAATCGCCTATGCTAGACGACCACGCCTATCCTCTGAAGGTGAAGGTGATGCCGACAGTCAGTCTACCCGAAGTAGTATGCCGCCACCAAAGGTTCCAACACGCAATCTCCCTCGACGGGCCGCGTACGTGTACTCCATCAGGCTCTACCAATGATTATTAAACAACAATTTATGTTACAGTGCCGTAAGGAAACCAGTCGAAGTTATTGTCATATCGGACGACGAGGAAGACGAGGCTCCTTCGTCGAAACGAAAGTCAGCGTGAGTGACTAGTTTATATCTAGACTGAACGACCGTTGTTCATTCGGGTTACGCTCCAGACCTCAAACATTCGTCAAGCATGAAGAGGCCCAGCTTGACAAGGACATAAGCGCGCTGCTCGGAAACAATTCCGTAGCCAGCACTTCAATTCTGAGCATTGATTCTATTATGGGCCCGGACTCTGAAGAGGAAGATGAAGTTGGCGATCTCTTGGCGAAGGAGTAGCTGTATCCTTCTGTATGCCATTGTTCTGATATGGATGTAATCTGTGTACTTTACCACACGATCATATTGATCATATTGTTTAATCAGTTTGAAAGAAATAATATACGTGCACTTGTGAGGAAAATACAATGGATAATGTAAAAGTAAGTGTGATAGGAAGAGCCTCTGCGAAAAATGATGCCAACATTGAAGTGAAAGACAATTCCACATCTCCACTCATTGATCAAATTTTTGAGCTGTAGAAATCAGTGCAAACGACGAATGACGGCAAATAAAAAATTTATAATTTACTTAGCCTTTGAGCTGGGCCAGACGCGTCAGGGCCAACTCGGAAATATCATGACAATGCGGAACGCCATCTAAACTTGATTAGAGCCCGCACATCATTGAGTCCGCGTACGTTTCGGGTCTGTCAATCAAGTGAGATTAAGAAGACTACACCTGAAAGAGAAATAATTACCAGGCGACCCTGGAAGTTCCCATGGCTGTTCTTCCTCCTCGTCATATCCCTCGCCACCAGATTCATACTCATCAAATGTCCGTTTCGATCCGCGGCTTGATAATGTAACTGAGCTATGGTTGGAGACAGAATGCTCGTTCTCATCTCCACCATTCCAGGATTCATCCGCATTCTCAAACTCCTCAACCTCTTGCCCCTCAACCTCTTGTCCCCAATTCTCGTCATCGAAAGATATTGGGTCCGTAGGAAGCTCTGGCAATGGCTCTTCTGCATTGTATTCCTGGTCATCCCCGTTGCCGAGTAGGGTCGTGTGATCTATAATGAACTAGTAAGCCCGAATTAATTTCAAAATGATATCGTGGATTTACCAATTTCCGTAATGTTTGCTTCAGACTGAATATGTTCATCGGCATCCTGTAGAAGTGTTTGAGTTTGGTCAGGAAGGGGTTCTAAACCTTGGTGTTAGATAGATGAAATGGAATTATGAAGGAAATGGCGTACCAGATTCAGCGTCGGGTTCAGTGTACTCCGAATGTTCATGAGGGAATCCATCACCTTGTTCGCCTCCCTCTTCAAGTCCCTCTGCTAAGGGAGGACCATTAGTCTCTTGTGCATCGAAGGGGTATTCCCCAAATTCTAGTCCATTTCCGTGTTCAGTTTCGTCACCTTCTTCAGACCCGTCGTGTAAGGGTGCGGGTGCTTCGTAGCCCTGTTCATCCTCAGGCTCGTCCTCAGCCAGTTGCGGGTCGACCACTTCGGCCTCCAGGACATCAAGACCAATCACTGCAGTCTCCCCTTCGGCAGAACTATCGTGGTCACTATCCTCGACGGTTGGATAGATAACCGTGGGCGACTCTTCCTCGTCACCACGAGAATCTTGATCTTCTCCCGTTTGACTGACTCCGTTTTGGTCTTCGTGCTCCTCTTCATCAAGAGGATCTGCTGCTAAATTTGGTTGGGAATTTTGTAAATGAGTCACAGTTTCATCTGGTTCTTCGGGTTCCTTGCTTTCTTCCTCATTTGCTACTGACTCCGTTTCAGGTTCACCTTCAGTAGGAACTGCTTGATGATCTGGAGTATGACCTAAATCCGACCGTTGATCTAAGATAATGATAAGGTAGGGGGGAAAAAATTAAGAAAATACTCACTTTCATGGGTTTCGGTATGAGCCCCAAAAGAGAAGCCCCGAGACTGAAGACCCAATTGAAGTCGACTTACGTGTTCCTGTAATTGTTGATATTGTATGATAAATCTCGGGGTCGAAGCATATAACCTCGTTTTTAAGGGCCCGCCGATCCCAGAGCCATCATGCAGTATGTTAAGATCGTGTAGCGAAACGTCACGCGAGTAGACGTTGTCCTATTCAAACATGGTGAGCATGGCACGGGAGCAAGGAATCCGGGCCTTACCTCGCTGATGGTCAACCCTAGATCAATGGCTTGGAGAACGAGCTCAACTTCAAGCAAAGGAAATGTCGATTGGATGAACTCGTCTTGACGTAAGGCCTCGAATAAAGAAAAAAGTGACTCGTAATACATTGTGGGTAGATGATGGAGAAGAGTACGATGAGTGTCGGGATTGTGCTCTGTAGAAGACAGCCGCCAATCTGCGGGCTCATTAAAAAGGCTGTACTCATGTTCGTGATCATCGGAAGAGATGGTGAACAGCACAGCAGGGGGTGGGTCGATATAAACACCTTCCGAAATTTCATGGGGGTCACCAGAAGAAGCCGAATCCACGTGAAGCCCATCGGTATGGGGAGTTTCTAGGGATTCTGGAGGTAGCCCTTCATCTGGTGGAATAAATGCCTCCTCAACTACATGTGATTGGAGATCTGGAAGTGGGTTGACCTCCTCTTGTGACCTCCTTTCCACCGATTCAGCACCAGCTGCATCAGTAGAAGGTGGGTATTCGGGGTCAACGGGTTGTGCTAGCTCTCCGGAGCTAGCATTTTCGAGGGTCTCGACAGGATCATGGGTAAGGGGTTGATGTATACTAAAGATTGTATTCGGAGTTTCGTCAGTATGAGACGCATTTTGGGGTGAATCCGACACTGGTGGTGCAACAAATTCTTCAGACACCGGCGCCAACGCGACAGATGTCGCAATCGATTCCGTGGTTAATGTTGGCTCCGGCACAGTCGTGACATCAGTATCCAGAGGTTCGGTTGGCGGTACTACCACAGGTAAAATCGTAGACTCAGTGGGCAAGTCCGAGTCGAAAACACCCATAGCAGGAGAATGTGCGTGTGAAGCATCATAGACTTCAACGTCCAAAATTTCGGGGAGTTGCTCGTCATCCACCATGTCATACTCGACACTGTTATGCTCTTCCATATCAATTTCTATCGTGAGATCGCCTTGATCATGACCATCTTCCTTTACAGGTGCAAATTCTTCGAGTTTAAGACCAGGGGCGTCTTCCTCCATTTTAACCTCGTCGTGGAGCCAGGGTTCCGACGAGAATCCCGGCACCTGCATATCGATATCGGCCATGTAGTCGACCATCTGGGTGTCAAAGTTTTCAACCATGGCGGACATCACCTTGAGCATCGATTTGAGATGGTGGAGAATGGTAAAGGTGTTGCGGAGGCACTACTTAGTCACATATGTATTACGTAAGTAATCTTCCATTTTTTATCTCTCCTTTAAAATCACCATGGGTCGAGGCGTGCTTCTCACATCCAATCTCCCCCAATTACAGAACCTGATAAAGAGGGACCCAGTGGCGTACAAGGAAGAGTTTTTACAACAGTGGAATCATTACAATAGTATCCGCCAAATTTTCAAAATTAATCCGGATGAACCCCAGCACTATCGCGAGTTGGTGACATTTATTTCTCAGGTTGGTCCAGTTCAGTCGTTCAGAATAACAAAGCCTTATACTTTGGATAGGTGGCGACATGTTACCCAAAGGAAACTGCTGAATTCCCTTCGCATATATCTTCTCTTCTATTGGAAAGTTATGGGATTCTCTCTCCAGATACCCGTAAATCCTTGGTGCAAAATCTAGTGATGCTCAGAAATAAGGAAGTCATTAGTTCTATAGAGTATGTCTCTCAATATCACTGTAAACCACTTTCTGATTTTCTTTAGGCTACTTAAATCTCTGTTTCCCCTTCTTCCACAGTCCTCTTCTCCTGCACTTCGATCATACATTCGCAAAACAATTCTGTCAGACATAAAAGTAGCCAATACGAGATCACAAAACCACAAGCTTAATCGTGCAGTGCAAGCTATGTTATTTAGTATGGTCGAACGAGGCATGTCTGGAGAAGTGATGGGAGACAAAGGTAAACTGAGGGCAGTATACATGGCCACCACCGACCCAGACGCCCAGAACACGGACGAAGCAATGTGGGCCGTAATTCTCACGAAAGAGCTTTGGAAGAAGCGAGTATGGTGAATTATGTCAATTCTTTCCAGAGTCACCCACTTACGATTTATGCCAGGAGTGACGCTAAATCCGTTTCAATCATCGCCCAAGGATGTTTTCATCCTGTGACAAAAGTGCAGAGCGCCTCACTTCATTTCTTTCTTGGAAGTGAAGAAATGGAAGAATCAGGAGATGAAGACGAGGTCCGTATTTACTTCATCATAAGTTTGAGGGGCTGATGGCTTTTCTAGACAGTTGACATAAAAGGTTTACGGCACCGACGTGAAATAAACAAGAAGACGAGGAGCGGCGACAAGAAACTAAAAAAGCAAATGAGATCTGCAAAAAAAGTAAGCCTTTTCTCATTGACACTACAACCACTCTGATTCAGAAATTTAAAGAAAAAGAACAGCACCCCTTCCCTCCCGAATTTCTCCGCCATTCAATTACTTCACGACCCTCAGACATTCGGCGAAAAGCTGTACGATATGCTAAACATCCACGACAAAAGATTCTCTCTGGATCATAAAATCCTCATCATGCAACTCCTTTCTCGGGTGATGGGCGCGCACAAACTATGCGTCCTCGGCTTCTACACTTACATAATGAAATACCTGGTCTACCGGCAGCTGCGGATACCCAGCATCCTCGTTGCTCTTGCTCAGTCAGCGCATGATCTCACACCACCAGATGCAATCACACCAGTTATCCGGAAAATTGCACAGGAATTTGTTCACCCAGGAGTTGCAAGCGAGGTCATCGCGGCTGGAATCAATTCTATTCGTGAGGTGAGCCGGCGGCAGCCTTGGGCCATGGAAGAAGACCTTCTAGGCGATTTAGTAGAGTATAAGAAAAGCAAAGACAAAGCCGTAACATCTGCTGCTCGGGGGCTGCTCAAGCTGTATAGAGAAGTTAATCCGAATATGCTTAAACGCCGAGAGAGGGTAAGGTACCACTCCTATCAGTGTTCTCCTCTCATAAACCATGTTACCTTAGGGAAAAGAAGCCAGCCTCGCAATAGCAGGCGGTGGTGGACCGCTTCCGTATGGCCATGCTGCCGAGGCAGCAATAGACATCGAAGGCCTATCAGTAATATCTCGAAATTTCTGCATCATACACCTGCTCACACATGCCTAGCTTCTCGAAGACCATATGAAACGGCTCCGTGAAGAAGATGGTGTTGAATCGGACGACGACGAGTCGAAATGGGAAGGGTGGGATGTCGAGACGGACTCGAGTGAGAGCTCTGATGATGAAGGTTGGATAGATGTCGACTCCGATTCCAATAGGGATATTGTGGTAAGCGATAGTGAGGACGAAGATGACAAGAAGGAAAAGGGTTTAGCCTTGGACATACAGCCTCTACAACCGTCCACGCTGGGAACCACAAAGGTAAAGATAATGTCTACTAATTTCGACGCAGACTGCTGATTGCATGGCTAGATCCTGACACCAGCCGATTTCGCCTTGCTAAACGAGCTACGTATCCAGGAGGCATCAAAAACTGTGGAATCAACTGGTGGCAGCAAAGCCAAACGCAAACTTGCAGAATTAGAGGCGTCACAGAAAGCACGCAGCTCCGATCAACAAGACAGCGCATTCATTTCTGAGAATGATATACTTGGCCCTCGCAAGAAAGCTAAAGCCGACTACACTGAACGCATGGCTTCGATTCAGAAAGGACGGGAAGGGAGAGAGAAGTTTGGTTCTCATAAAGGGAAACAAAATAAGGCTACGCCCAGTAGTTCAACGAACAGGGAGAAGGCTAGAAACAAGCCAATTATGATGATCCTCAGCAGCGGAGTTGTGAAGAGCAAGAAGAAAGCATCGCTTCGAGAGAAACAAAAGAAGCTTCGGGCACATATAGATAGGGCAAAGAAAACTCGACGATAGCATAAGTAAATTTAGACATAAATAATGCTAGACTTTACAATAAATCATTTCTCCAGATTGCAAAACCTGTTAAGGCTGCACCAAATCCCAAAAGCGGGATTGAGAATATGTACCATAAGGCAATTGAAAAGAATTGTTTGAGGTTTTCTGCAAACCAGAAGGTTGCAAGAGCCGTAGAAATATGCGCGAAATAAAGATCCCATTTGAGAAAATCGAGGTAATGAAGGGCAGCTTCCGTGGAAGCGGGAAGGGGTACTTTTGCTGGGATTAGGAATTCCTTCACTTGATTCAAATCCTTGAATAGAGGCCAAACCATGGCGATATGAACCGAGGAAGCAAGGATGAAACAGGCGAAAAATAGAACCCGAAGGGTGACGATGCCCGATTCTGGATATCGAATTGGCGGTCTGAAATGCAGGTGGGCAGATTCGGCTACGGCCATTATGACGGGATAAAGCATCCATATCGCGAGGATGACCGAGTCATATATTTTCAAGAGGGCGATTGTCGGAATAACGGCACCGGCTATGAGCCCAAATACAAGCGCCTCTGCTTCGGCTTGGGTGTACGACTTGGCGTTTCTCTTGCGATACAATTTCGGTCCACCGCTCAGGACGAACGTCATCCAGTAAAGTGGGAAAACAGCACCCATCGTCAACCATTGACAAGCTAGAAACCATAAAAAGGGGTATTTCAAAAACCTGCTCTGTCCGGTTCGATATGATTCAAAGACTGGGAGAAGTAAGAGAGGGATGGCGATAGTTGATATGTAAGTCGAGAATTTGAGGCCTTCGGGCAACTTGAAGAGATCGGCGAAGAATACTGCCAAGGGACAGAAAGCCGGATTTAAAAAGGAGTTTAAGGCTGGGTAGGGGGTGGCATAGAGCGGGAACTCTTTGCAATGTGCGTCGAGGTCAATGCCGGCTTGGAACACTCGACCAAACGTCAAGGTGAATGATAGTGCAGCCAAAATTCCAAATGGCACCACTGACAGTATCTGACCTACATGCACAATATAAAACGGGGCATGCAATTGAAAGAGAGAGTCTTACCACTCCAACTACGCGACATTATGGGTGAGAGAGAGTGATGAAGTGATGAACAATATTTATCATTGGGCCGCTGACAAGTAGTAATTATAAACCGGAACTCGCGGACCGGTCAAGTCCGCATCACGGACTCCGCCATCGATGGCCAGATTTTCGAGCGATGCCAAAAGCTAAAAAGCGAAAGACCCCGATCGCTCAGACATATACAACACTCTCTACCAATGCTCAAGACTGTCGCAAAACAATCAATCAATTTCACCTTCTTTTGAAGAGGCGATGTCAGCTCCTGGATGTCCAGGATCCAACTCCTGTCCAAGTACAGGACCTGGCAGATGTAGGAGAAGAGATAGCTCGCCTTGGTGGTCTAGAAAAATATCAGCAAATGTCTGTTAATGGTCAAAAGGATGAACGCGGTGGAGGAAGCGAGACGCTATTTATTTCCTGGATGAAAGAGCTGGGTCTTCATCATACGCACAAAGGAAATAATAAATTGCGGTACGCAGTAGCTATATTTTTACGTGTTCTTATGGCTGACATGAAAGCAGGCTCCTTGAAGTCGGCGCACTTAAACCAGATAACTACAAGTCATGTTCCCTTTGGATCGATTGTACACCGTTGGACTTGCATGCACGACATCCTAATATCTTGGAACAAAACTTTCTGACAATGGAGGCGAAGGAACATGAAGAGAAGTGGAATGCCATTGGTCTAAGCCTAGTGGTGAACTTTGTACCATCACCTGCTGATCGAGGTGATCTCGACTTCTGTTGTTTTCGTGACGTCTCTAATCAGCTGAACAGGCAAGATGCTCAGAATGGCACACTCCTTTTTGGTATCTGGAGGATACCTATTTCTTGCAGTGAGGTTCTTGATATATCCTTCACCCAGATCTGATTGGGTTTTGTAGCTTCCCCTATCGTGCGTGGCGAACTCCCGATTTTTGACCTTCGAACACATGAAGGCTCTCATGGAGTCACTCGGCTTCTCCCAAGTCCGCGAAAAGTGGCGGCACAATGGCAAGATGGCTTACTGGCTTTATCAGAAATCCGCAACACCCATTCCATCTCCCTCGTTCAGAAAAAAAGTCGTTCTGCGACAAGGAAATCACAACAATTTTGCTATAATCCTCACAGCTGTATAGGTCATGAACCATATTCTGCTGGCAGGAATACATTGGCTGAAAACCTAATGTTGTGCATTGATTATGTTGGGATGGGAACACCCCGTGAGCATACATTCCTATGTTCGTCATTCCTAAACTACACTGCATCGCTGCATTGCGAAGTACAGGTACCATTGTCAGTCGAGCCAGAGGCAACCCATTTGCCATCTAGCGAGTTGCCAATGTAGAAATCTGTAGCATGAAGGCAAATTTTTCAAGAACATAAGGCGTTCCGTGCTCGATTTTATCCCTCTCTTTCATGACGCGTGTTTGAGCAGGTGACTCACAAATTGGTCCCTACCTTCATGAGTAGATTTGTTGGCGACAGGTTTCTGCAGTGCGATCTTCCACACGAACTAATATCGTATGGTCTCATCAACATTGATGCAATAATTAATGGCCTCTTGGCTCTCATGCATATAGTGATGTCGACTGCTCGGGGAAAACCTTGTTCTTTGTATTCATCCCGTTCTTTCTGAGAAAGGGGTGGATAGAAAAAACAAGGTGCCTTGTATTCTATGTCACCTTCACTGTGTAACTAACACTCTAGTCGATCACCCACGATCTCTCGAGACAACTGGTATCTCACGGGCTGTCGACTCAGTCTGTGACAACCTCTCTCACTACTCGCCTTTTGTTATTCTGACCATTTTCCCTGTAGAGCTCGACCCAGAAATGGCCCATTGTTTCATTTCCTGACCAGGGATGTGTAGCCAAAATGGCTTCTGGGTGGGAAAGACCATCTATGATATACAGGCACCAGTCTTGTGAGTTGCTGAGACGTGACTTGCGAGAGTCCTTTTTTATTTGCGGCAACCACGCAGTGCTCCTAAATAATTTGCTTGCAGATCATGATTGCATCATGGCCTCTCATCTACATTTTTATAAACCTCTTCTCCTGGAACTACGTACATAGTACTTCCGAAGTGCACACCGCATACTTCGCATTTAATGTATTACGAGGGTTTTACCGATGACAAAGGTACAATTCTGATTACGCTTTTATTTCACCTGCTTGGGGGGTTGTCGACCTCTTATCAACTTAGTAAGCGAACGCTCATTCGATATAATATATACTCTTCAAATAACTCAATGCCTTCGTTAACGAGGTTATCATTGTGTTTGGACATCATCATTCAAAGGTGGCATCGCTCGATATGGACTTGACGGAGCAGGGTAATGCCATGTATGGATAATTTGGATATGGGTGTAGAGGAGGCGGGGCAGAAGGGTGCCCAGTCCAGTCAACCGAAAAACTGTTAATCGTAGTTAGTTGGCAGCAGAGAGCTTCGCCATGGAGAATGTACCAGCAGGGCAACAATTTAACTTCTCGCACTGTAGTCTTGCTTCAACTTGGCGTCTAGAAGAGACGGTATTTATCTAACTCGCGTCTTCCTATTCAAAAATGTGTCCCATATATGCATTAGAAGGGACAATGTTTGGTATGAAGTGTTATGAATACCTCTACTAAGTATAAGAGAAACAAAAACACCATCACTGACGGCCCTGAAGGAACCGATATACAGAAGAGAAATCCTTCTTTGCCAACTCTGGTTGGCTCTCAACAACAGCGCTGTAGATATCTTTGGCTGCCTCCCCTAGAGGGAGTGGTGTCTGGGACTGTCGTGCGATATCGCTCGCAAGACCCATGTCCTGCTCAAGTTGCGTCAGTATTTTGAAAAACATTAATCAAGAGGGGTCAGACCTTGAGCATGAGTAGGGTCGCAAACCCTCCCTCGTAGTCCTTTTCACAAGGAGGAGATTTATCAGGCAGAGCGAATGGGACGGGGTTGTTGACTGATGATGCCCAACACGCGCCTGTGCTGCTGTTTAGTACAGAAGCCAAGGCTACAGGGTCTAGTCCTAGAGATTGGCCTAGCAACATGGCTTCTGCAACCACGATCTGCTGCACACCAAGCACGAGCTAGAGTGGGATTTGTTAGTCGTTCTTAGAAAAATATAATAAATTAAAAAAGGACTCGCGTTGTTACAAATCTTGGCAGCTAATCCAGCACCAGAAGGACCACAATGAATGATGCGTTGGCCCATGAGCGATAAGATTGGTTGAGCAAGTATGAATGACTCCTCTGTCCCACCGACTAGAAAGGACAACGTAGCGGCTTTCGCTCCTGCAACACCTGTTACAAAAACAGAATTTTCGGGTCAATTAAATCGTGCATTTTTTCACGAACAGAGAAGGGGTAACCTCCTGACACGGGTGCATCTATCATCTTTGCACCCGTGGCCGTGACGTTCGCTGCTACTTCGCGTGCTACGTTGACGTCGAGCGTTGTTGAATCGATACAAAGGGTTTGTTCGGCTGGATCCGAGTGTAGATTTTGCAAAACACCAAGTATGCTTCCAGAGTAGACAGATTGAACCTGTGGAGATGAAGGGAGCACCGTGATAATTCGACTAGACGCCAAAGTGGCTCTGTACAAGTGGAAAGTTGGCCAAATTCTGCAGATCGTTTGAGGGAACACAACTCACTCCGCAGGAGTACCCGCGATGCTAATCTGCGCATTTGGATACTGTGCTGTGAACTCTCTGCAGAACGAGAGGGTTGCGTCAGGTACGACGTCGCATACGATGAAACGGGAGTCTGGGGCTTGTTGGTATTGCTTTGAGAAGAGGTTTAGAGCCATTTGGTACCCCATTCTGCCTAGGCCGATGAAGCTTGTGCTTGTGGACCGTTGGAAAGGCAGCTTTGAAGCGACTTGCATGGCGCGACGTAGTGAGGGATGCATGTTGAGTGTTGAAAGCAAAGATCCGGAGGTGTAAGCCACAGCTATGTAAGTTCGGACAAGCCCGTCCAGTGCATGTCTCAATAATAGATAGGACGAGGAACACCACTTCAGGTCGTCAGTTCTGGCATTGCCTCAACAGTGCCGGGCTTCGTTTTCTTTTCATACTGTGTTCACTGTTCGAGGACATCTGGGAATGCGACGCTCATGTGACCACGGAGGTTGAACGTAACGTTGACTCGACGTGGTACGCCCAATGTTTGACGAGGAGGGCTAACCAGCTCCGCTCATCCGTCTTCCCCCTCATCCGTCTTCAGCAGAAACACGAGGTCGGAGGAGGAGTAACGCCCTCCTTCCTCATACACCCTCGACTTCGAAGGAGGAAGACCCGTCACCCCGACCCCTTGGGAGGAGGGATGGGTCCACCCCACATCCCTTCGATTTCGACTCAGTAGGAGGGACTCCTCCCCTCCGCCCTCGTTCGCCTCATTTTCGAACCAACAAGGAGGGTTATACCCTCCTTCACCGGCGATCCTCTCGATCTCGACACCAGGAGGAGTGCAGCCCCCTCCCCTCTCTTCACCTCGAATTTGACGCCAGGAGGGGGTTCCACCGTTCGCCTCGATTTTTACCGCAGGACGAGGGTCGTCTCTCCTCCACCTCCGTTCGCGGTACACTTCTGACGCCCTCGTTCATCTCGATGTCATCAAAAGGAGGGCTGTGAC
>Ga0307517_10001734_pt1 | contig 35947 bp, 25 predicted proteins | sample 23_EM_MG_FD_194515 | JGI IMG/M metagenome (GOLD analysis project Ga0307517, IMG submission 194515) | Populus trichocarpa ectomycorrhiza microbial communities from riparian zone in the Pacific Northwest, United States - 23_EM | ecosystem: Host-associated > Plants > Roots > Unclassified | place...
AGGTCCCGAGTTCGATTCTCGGAACGCCCCCATTAAAAACGAAGCAGACATAATAATATGGCTCCGTGGTCTTTTTTTTTTCTAATTTTTTTTATGCGAATAGATTAATGATAATTAAGCCATGCAAAAACTCAAGGCGGGGAATTAATTGCCAAGTATAGCATGAAAGCGCACAGCCAATTTTCTGCTCCGTTTTTAGCTTTTGCACTCTATCACATCCCACCAGCCACATTCTTCACTTCAAGTGGGAATAACGGCAAAAAATTACGGCAGCCACGTTGATAAAAAAATTCATGATAAATACTACGAATTGGGATTTTGGTCTAGAAGTATAATTCTTGCTTTGCCTGCGAGCTCAGATTACAGTGGAATATTTTAGCCAATGAAAGCTGACGCTAAACTAACATGAAAATATCGCATGGCCCTGCTATCTTGTTAATTTTCGCAACAAAACTCTTCCCAGTGAGTATACATCTTCACATGGTGCTGCAATCAGGACGACCAAGCTAAGATCTTATCTGTGTCTAGTCTCATTCATCTGGTAAAATAAGAGCCGTAGCCGTTTAGTAGTGGCATTAGCACAAAGAACAACCACATTAGAGAACGAAAACACTGCAGTGGATCATGGTAAATGGATATGTTACCCATGTTATCAAAATTTCTCATGAATACACCACTCTAGGTGAGGATGGCCTCCTTAAGGCCCAACTGTGAGAAACCTGGTTTTGATGTCCAGAAATTAGTTCGAAGATACCCATCATTAAAAAAAAAAAACAACACCACAAAAACTCAACGTCCAACGTGCAGGCTTTGCATCCCTCGCTAGCATCAACAAAAACTCATCTCAATGAGAAACTCCATTCAATTTCATACAGGAACATATCATAGTGAAGCCTTAATCTAAGTAAGCAAAAGAATAGTTAGAAGACAAATGAAAAACATAAACAGATGGGTGCGAGAGGTCCCGAGTTCGATTCTCGGAATGCCTCAGCTTCATTCGCTTTTGGTTTGGAGAACTCAGAAAATTGGCATTTGATCTGGTGGTATGATTCTCGCTTTTGATGTAAGAGTTCCTAAGTTACATTCTTGTAATGCCCCCAGTTTAATACATATTTTTAAATCACCAACCAACATATTATTTTTCAGGTTAATTTTAAAATAATTGCCAATTATTACCTCCAACTTGTAGCTGCACTTGTTATATTACAAACATCACATGATAAATATCACTAGCTGGGCATTTGGTCTAGTGGTACGATTCTCGCTTTGGGTGCGAGAGGTCCCGAGTAACATGATTTTCTTTATCATTCTATAGAATGCATATGATTTTCCATCTTCTATAATAACATTTTTAACGTAACATGCTGAGCAGTATATCCAGCCAGGGGTCAAACGAAGAAAACTACGATATAACATTTTTATATTCAGACATATTAGCCATGCCAAAGTGAAAAATAGATTAGCAGATGCTTATACCAAGTTGGACAGGCTAGAAAGATTCCTGTATCAAGCATGATAAATTAAATAATGTATCCATTATTATTAACACAAGTAGACATAAGTACCAATTAATCAGATGTAATAAATAACTTTGGAAGTCATTTGCATGCAAGTCGCTTTAAAAACTGCAAGAATCAAAGAGAACAGAAGCTGATGACCCGCTATATAAAATTCACTTTAAATAGCAGGGCCTTCGTGGATAAAATATTTTGAGAAACAGGCAAACTTCAGCAACTAGGGTGCGAGAGGTCCCGAGTTCAATTCTCGGATGCCCCTTTTGGCTCACTAAAATCTGCCGATCAATATGCTTTTTTTTTCTTCCTTGGCAGACGACAGTTTGAAATATTTTAGCAAAGGAACTAACCTCAACCCAACTGTGGTCAGTTGCAAATCCTGGTATATGTTTTCTGACAAGCACAAGCCTCTTCCCAATGAATTATGAGTGAATATATGACTACGGTGCTCAAATCAAGACAAACGAGCAAGGAAAATACTTGTGTCTAGCCTCGTTCATCAAGAAAAGAAGAGCCATTTACTTACCCTGCGGCTGCCAGGTAGTTTTAATATTAAGAATAACCTACCAAAGACAACCAAATTGGGGAAGAAAAGCACCCCAGCACCAACACCCTAAAATGCACACACATACATGCGTGTGCATTCATTTTTTACAGCTTCACACGAAAGAAAGTTCTGCCTTTTCTTAGCATGGCATTTTCTGATCACCTTTCCACCTAACTCGCCTGTCATCTCATCCCTGCCCCAAATTAAATATTTAGTTATGCTGCTAAGCATCCTAGTATTAGAACAACTCATAAAGCATAAACTATCTAATTGAAACTCCATTCGTACAGGCTCAACACAAGCCGTGTAGCATCAGATTCCAAAAGGAATGTACCTTGTGCAAGACTCAATAATAGAGTTACCATCTGTATCTCGATATCAGAGCAGCGCTTGAAAAAAGAACCTGCAAACAGTAAGCTACATGGTTTGCAAAGTCCGATTGATCATTGCATCATCTGATGATTGCCTTTGGAATGGATAATGAGCATGGCCAACTAGATGATTTCCCCCTTAATCTAATTATATCATCACGAAATCCTTCTGCAAGATTCTGCTACAAATAGATTTCAGACGCAGAGTTTACCATGATGAAATATTTGCAAGCGAGGACCTCAAAATGTCGTGAAGTATGAATATTGTGAAGCCATGCCGACATCCTTTGGGTAAAAATATAACACGTCCTTTCTGAGAAACTAGCTCGGGCAACAAGGAAATGGAGAAGACTCGAAGACTCAAAAGTTGGAGCAAATTTGGGTCATCCGAGATTCTGAGGCAGTCAATATATTTATCATTAATGAAATGAACATATATGGACACTTATATATTAATCCTAGCCTTTGATTGTTCCAATTAGGAGTGAAGAAAAGAAAAAGGTCTGGTCTAAAGAAGCTAACACAACATAAAATCTAAGAGGTTGGGAATGTGGCTTGAAGTGATTACATAAATACAGATCTCAGCAAACATAAATGCATTTTTAAGTTTTGCACCCCATCCTAACTAAGAACTCACCAAAGCACAACAGAAAATGTTTAATATAATGTTTCTAATTCACTTTCAAGTAAAAGGGGTAGCTGGAGATAAAACATGTTGATTACAATTTAGAGGAAAGAAGCACATCAAACGGGCATTTGGTCTAGTGGTATGATTCTTGCTTTGGGTGCAAGAGGTCCCGAGTTCGATTCTCGGAATGCCCCAAATCTGTCTTTTTTATCAATTTGATCGTTTCCAAATGACAACCACAATTTTAATATTCTGAGCGGAATATCCAACCACAAAGCTGTGATATGAGATTCTGATATATTCCAAAATATTAATTTCTGACAAGATTCCATGGCAAAGAATTTTTTTTTTTTTAAAGTAAACATTAGAGATTGAAAACAAGGTGGACAAGCTAAAGAGATTCCTGCATCAAGCATTCTAAAATTCAAACATTCAGTACTATTACCCTCTGTATACACAAGTTCCAATTGATCCAAAGAGTGAAAAACAACTTTTAGAAGTTATTCACTCTTTAACATAATAGGGAAATGACATAAGAAACTTCATTCAAATCCAAGAGACCAGAAACTGTTGAACCACAAGAAAAGAATTCACTTCAAATTTATCAGAAACTTCATGCAAAGAAAATTAGAAAATCAGCCTCGGCAATTGGGCATTTGGTCTAGTGGTATGATTCTCGCTTAGGGTGCGAGAGGTCCCAAGTTCAATTCTCGGAATGCCCCTTCACATGTAGAAGGTTCTGATATCTTGAATGTGGCATTTTGTGATCAGCTTTCCACCACACTCGCCATTCATCCCTTCCCCGCCTATTTTTTGCTATACTTTCAAGCTATGCTACCATGCATCCTCACATCATAACTACTCATGAATGGCGTACTATCTAGCAAGAAACTCCATTGATAAGTACTCAACTCTTATCACTAAACATAATTATGACATGTTGCCTAACATGAAACGTCATTGATAGAATCAACTCTAGTCAATCAGCACAACTAAGCCTAATTTAACTGTAGACTAAAACAAAAATAATTCCCAGTTCTGTGCCTTCTAGAGTCCTGACTTGGTAAATATGTAATATTTTCAGGCAAGGATCTCAAAATATTATGAAAAATGAATATTACATTTTAGTTGATTTGCATCATAATTGAAAAATATTCCAGGATAGAGATCATATTGTAATTAACATTTTGACAGAGAATGCAGCAAGAGGTGCTGAAGCAAAGAAGATAAATTGTGAAGCACACATCCTCTGCAGTAAAATATTATCTTCCCCTGGAGCAACTAAACGGAAAAATATTTGAAATACTCAAATTTGGTGCCAAATAATGTCATTTGTGGCATTTTATTCATTTGTCACAATGAAAATAAACATATACATGTGTGTCTGTACATTTATACACGCATATTGACATATAACCATCCCTGCTTTTGTCTCTAGCAATTGGGGAAAAGAAAAGGAATCCAATCTAGAGGATTTCTATACAGTTTTTTGCATTCCATCCACTAGAGGAATGGAAATAAGAACTGCCAAAAGGCCTGACAATAGAAAATGTTTGATCCACTGGAGTGGCTACAATTCACTTTAAAATTATCAGGAAAACTAGGAGAAGACATTAAGTACTATTTAAATAAAATACACATCAAGAAATGGGCATTTGGTCTAGTGGTATGATTCTCGCTTTGGGTGCGAGAGGTCCCGAGTTCGATTCTCGGAATGCCCCAAAAATTTTCCAGTCAGATTTTAAGGATTCAGTTTCTAATAATTTTTTATTTCCATTTTTTTATTATTTATTTTTTGGGGTAGGTTCTCATATTATTGTTATAAAAATTGGACCTAGCCCTATGATCTAGTCAAAGTCAACTTCAATACAATATGACAACGTCAGAATACACATACAATATGAGTGCCTTTCAGATAAGATCCTACATCATGGAAATTGACAAGCAAATAACAGTTGGTTGTGAAATCAAGGCAAGAAATCTAGAAATGTGCTTGTGGCATAAGCAATCAACACAAAACCATGTATGGTATACCTCGACCCTGCCAAATGTATGAAAACATTTTGAGAGCCAAAATTAGACAATAGAAACATACCATTGTTTGGACATTCTTTACATAGCAGTGATGTGAATTTGTTTACCGTATTGAGAAGAACACCTCACCAGAATATGACTGGTCTATTTCTTCTGACAACCTTTTAATAACACCAGAAAAGAACATCTGGTCAAGGACTGCAGCAGGCAACACCAAATAAAGGAGATAAAATTTTGAGGGATATAAGCTGCAAAGTTAAATCAGATAAATCAAAAGGGAAATTAATTTCTTACAGCAGGTAAGATTTGACTAGGAAGAGCCAAAAGGCACCGTTGTACTAGTATATTAATTGACCACCGCTCAACTCAAAACTCTCACTTAACCCAGAATCTTTCCTCGGGACATTTTTTATCAATAAATTGAGAAGAATAAGCAGCATGCTTCATTTTATGGGTGGACAGAACAACATTAAAACTGAAAACAGATTGCCATCTAGAGTCCAGTGTTCACTCTGAGTTCCCAACTGCAAGTGCAATAAAGAACCAGTAGAACTACACAAAAAATCAGTGGTTCTTTTCCAATTTACACCATAGAAACTTTGATCCTTTGGAGAGAAATGTACTATTTATTAACTAAAAGAAAGGCATTAGACTTGAAACTAAAATGATTACTCTTTTCACTCTTTTTGCTAGAAAAGAGGTCATAAAACCAATAAGAAGACTGGCACACCTCAAAGTGTCATGGCTAATTGACCTTCCAAGGGAAAACTATGCTGTATACCTTCAACTTGCGGTTGTAAGAGCATTAAGACAGATTGTAATAATAAATATCACCGGTTGGGCATTTGGTCTAGTGGTATGATTCTCGCTTTGGGTGCGAGAGGTCCCGAGTTCGATTCTCGGAATGCCCCATTTTTCACTCTAGCCATAATGTTTGGTTTTCTCTCTTCCACATGACAGCTTTATCGTGTAGAGCAGAATTGTCAGCCTAAGGTCAAACTGAAAAACTATGATATTAAAATTTTGATGTTCAGATATGTCAGTCTTTCAACAAGATTCTGTGCCACGGTATTGGAAATAAATAAATCAGCAGAGTTAACAAGGAGGGAAAGGTACAAATATGCCTGCATCAAGCGTGATGAACTATTTGTTTACTATCTCTAAACAAGTTTCAACTGATTGACGACCTTGTGGATTCAGGAATTTAATGATTCATGTAAATTTTAGGTTCCCAGAAAGTTGAAAATTCATATAGTTTTAGTTTGCAGTTTCAAACATTTTAGGAAAGAACCTAAAGTCAACTCTAACAGTAAAACATAATACATTAAAGAAAATTCAGATACATTTCTTTTATGGTAAGATTCATTACCGATAAGCTGACCAATAAATAAGCAGACTTTGCTGAAATCAAGGTATGAAAGAAAGGCTCACACCTGTCACTGGCTTCAGCCATTGGAAAAAGTCATTTACCTGAACCTGCCAAATAGTGTACGCATCAATTTGATGCAACAAATTCAGTAACTCAATTGACATGACAAAAATAAGAGAACAGAAACATACCCAAAGCTAATTTTAATGCAAGAGTTGATGCTAGAGCATGGGAAAGATTTTAAAAGTCAACTTGTATAGCAACATATCAAAAGGTTCGGTCTGTTCGGCATAGCATTGTAGTGATCAGCTTTCTGCCAAATGTATAGTCAGCTCAGTCCTGTCACGTATCTAAAATGGTAGGATATATAATGTCAAAGCAGCTTGTAATCGATATTCATGCCTTCAACACATTTATCAACATAAGCCTTTCTGTTTCTGCAACATTTTACTCAATGTAGTAGAGCCTGTCAATGTTCAGAAGGAAAAGAAAATCTTAAGAAGAACCTTCAGTGATACAAATCATGGTTAAGAAACTCAGGAATGCATCTGATTAAGTTGGTGAATATGAAAACATTTAGTTAGACAATTCAAAGTGAATGAGACAAATTCTCAGGGTGTAAAGCAACCAATTCCAGCATAGAATGGCCATTTTCCTGTTTCAGAAATTCAATGACCATTTAGGTTTTGCTTTCCCAGATCACTCACAAAGGGCATTTGGTCTAGTGGTATGATTCTCGTTTTGGGTGCGAGAGGTCCCGAGTATGATTCTCAGAATGCCCCGTTCGAATCTTGCTATTCATGAGAGGTTGCAATCAGTTCTTTTTTTTCTTTTTTTGCCCAAACTTTATAGAATATTTAGAGAATCACAGAAAATTAAATCCCAACTCAACCCACAAGGAATAAATAAATGGAGTTGACTTCTGAGATGAGAATGCAAGATGGAACCAGAGACATCATGTTACAGCAGAATATTCATGGTCCAGTCACAACATCATGTTAGAAAAGAAGTTCCACAGCAAACAGTTTGATTGGTAAATGATTGCAGAAAAATAACACAAATATCTGATTTACTATAGGTCACCAAAAAATTACTAGGAATGGACTGCACAGATAACAAATATGTACTGAATACTACCTTGGAACAACAAGATTTAAGTTTAGGCTTCGTAAATGAAAATATTCTGCAGCCTGATTAGGTGCAAGAGGCCCTCGATTTTGTCCGCCCTTGCTGCCAAAGCACAGACAGTGGTGAAGTATATGGAATTCACGAAGCATGCCTGTAAACTTAATAGTTTTACTGGCCCTAATTGGATGTTCTATTACAAAATAATGCTCGAGTACGATTGGCAACACAGTCATCGGTCATAAAGTAAGATAAACCACAATATCCAGTGCATGGAATATAAAACAAAACAACAAATATACGATCTCCATTGCATACAGCCACAACATGAGGCAAAAAAAAAAAACACGGAAATAAAGGGTACAAGAATATGCAACCAGACATCTAGTCCAGTATTACAACTCTTGAGATCCAACAAAACAGGATTATATTAATGGCTTATACAGAATAGAATCTCACACCAAATAAAAGGAAAAGCCTAAAACAAAAAAAGAGTGCTGCAACTACACTTGGCAAAAGCTGCAACCCAGAAGTTTTCACAAAACAAAACAACCACCAACACATAAAATCCACATAACTAACAAAAATAACCAGAACCCACAAATTATCACTACAAGTTGTCACTTCTAATACCTTTAATTTGTCAACTCAATTATACTCTACATTCGGAGAGAGAGTAGATGGTTAGTGGTTACAATACAGGCACACATAGCCCGAAAACGTTCCACGGGGGATGTCACTGTTGATACTCCATTCGAGTGCCAGGAAAACAGTGGGAAAGGAAGAGAAAATGAGAACAGGATTTTCGAAGTCGTTTTCTCTACACTTCTCCTCGGTTTTCTAGGCAAACAAACAAACCATGATAAGTGTGCATTTGACTGAGGTCAAAACTCGAAAAAGCCAAAAGATAAGACAGTTGTTGGTTTCCAATTTGGTTGGTTGGGTGGTTGGTTTTATTACGGGAAACAACATCAAGTACTCAGGTGTTTTTCATACATTTATTTATGAATGCTACAGTTTTTACAGTTCAAGGTTATATAATTGTACTTGGATTATTATATAATCAGGGTTGTCGCCTTAACAGCAGTGGCCCATAGACATCAAGGCCTATGCTAAGCTACTTTAATATTGGTTTCTAAAGCAAACTAGGAGGATGGTGACGGGGATTATAACCCGTGGTGGGTTTTTGTATTTGGTTAAGCGACAGTATTTTTATTTAAAAATATATTAAAATAAATTTATTTTATTTTTAATATTAATATATTAAAATAATATGAAAATCTTTGTTTAGCAAATTTTAATCAGTGATCTATATTTTTCTCCCTTCTTTTTAGATAGGATCCACGAGTCCAACGGGGAGATTTCTACTCTCTTGCGGTGTCACTGACTAACTAAAATGTTATTTCTTTCACACCTGACCTGAGCAAAGATTTGTTATTTGTGGCATGCTTTTTTACAACGATACCTTTTTACGAGTCCTTCAACTAGAACTAGGCCATAGGTTTTACAGTTTAACCCACAACCAAAAATTGGTCTAGACCACGGGTGGACCATGCATGCACAGCAGCTATTCCACAGGAATGTAACCATCACTTTAAAAATTTAATTATTATTGTTTTTTAAAATATTTTTTTATTTAAAAATATTTTTTTATTTAAAAGTATTTTAAAAAATTATTTTTTATTTAAAAAAATTATTTTTAATATCATGAAAATAATTTAAAAATACTAAAAAAAATTAATTTAAAAAAAATACTTTAAATAGATCCCATTCTACCGAGCACCAGCATCTCAAAGAAATACAAAACTGCCAATACGGGCAAAGACCATTATTCATTGAAAATCACTGTCGCAAGTTTGTTTTAGGAAATCACACTAATTGATTAATATTTGTCCATAAAAATCAAACCAGTACGCAACCAAACATTACTAGTGTGTCAATAACACTTGGACGTGAACTCAAATGATACATACATTAACTAGAGCCCACAGGATAAAATGAAAGACAATGGTCAGACATCGATAACCCAGTTAGACACAGCAGACGAACTTTAACTAGCAACTCAAAATCGTGGCTGCGAAAGCTGAAAAGTACAGGAACTGATGCTCAATTCTTTGATTTTGAATGTTTTACAAGCCAGTCAATAACTGTATCGATGTTGGTTGAGTTCTTGCATGAGATCATGTAGCAGCATACTTCTCTGTCGGTGATGGACTTAAGCCCCCTGCACAGAATAACATAATTCTTAGCATCAAATGCTCTGAAAACTGATAATACAAAATTGTTTTACAGCCTCCTGCGTGCATCTTAAGATATCTAGTGAACTTACATTTGTTCCATAAAATCTTCCTTAGACAAGGATCCTGGTTTGTCAATCTTATTTCCCAGTACTAACAAAGGGATACCACTCAGTGACGGTTTACTCAAAAGATCATGCAGTTCACTTTTTGAGACAGATAAATTATCATAATCAGCAGCATCCACGACATATCTGCATGAAAAAACAAAGAAAAACAAATAATATATAATTCATTAAGCTGGTTTACCAGACAGTGGATAGTAAAAGATATCTTATACATAAACAAATTTTTGCTACGTGCGACAACATGAAGAGTCACTTATTTAACTAGTTTCAGCACCCTCATGACAAAAATGGTACATTGTACTCCTCATGCTTAGCTTTGAAATACAAAGGTGCATATGCAACAGAGAGTGGGATAAACATAAACCATAATGTAGATGAAAGGGCCAAAGTGGAAATGCAACTCTTCTATTTAGGGCACTGCATAAATAGGATCTTCTACATCCAAAGTCTCTTGCAATGACACTATAAAAGCACTTCAACTGAAATCACAGAAAAACATCCCCAGCAATTACTATGAGAGATTATTATCCCTAAAAGACCGGCTAACACATGTTTTTTTCACAAAGGGGAAAAAAATAAAGAACAAAACAAAAACAAAACATCATCTGTAATTATTAATAAGCAATGACCATGTTTAAAACTAATATAATGAGAGTCTTCCAAGTTCAAAGACAGTGTTATGAGAATATTAAGCAGTGTGAGACATACACAATGGCCGAAACTGCACGACAATATCTCTCCCACATACTGCGGAATCGTGGTTGACCTCCGAGATCCCACAACTTTATTGTGACATTGCCTTTTGTAACCTTCCTCATATTAAATCCAACCTGATGGTGAAAGAGGTGACTTGAATGTCAATAGGATTAATGTGATAGTGATATAAAAAGAATTACAGGCAGAATGAAAACTTCTTAGGCAAAATTTTCTGCATAATGGAATGACAATTTGTGAGATAACGGCTTACTGTTGGGATCATGTCTTCGCTATATCCACCAGTCTAGAATCAACAGCCAGAAACAAAAATACAGCCATCAGCATCCGAACCGAAGGAGGAGAGAAACATATAAAATATAGATCACGCCTCTCACAAGAACTCTTACTTACCGCAATAACATTTACAAGAGAAGTCTTCCCAGCATTCTGAAGTCCTATTAGAGACAGCTCCATTTCTTGCTTGAAAAAGAGACTACAACCATTAAATAAAAATAATTAGAAAGAAAGATTAAATTATGTGTAAAAGTCTTTCCAGGTTAGATAGCAACAGAAAAGATGAGCAGCATGGATGACTGATCATTTCAACCCAAACAGGCTCGCAGTTTAAAATGAGAAGCTCACAATCCAAGAGTGAAAATTCGTGTCAACCATCTCAATAGTTCAGACAAGGACACTCAAATACAAACGGACGGTCTACCCTAATGCAAAGGCTTCCCAGAAGCTAACTTTTTGCACATAGAGATCTTCAAAGCCCATCCAAAAAGAATAAGGAGTGAAGAGGCCAGTGGTAATGAGGTTTAATGATCTCACAGAATATGTTTTTCACAGCAAAGGCTACAAAATAAATGACTTTCAAAAGGCAGGGTACACTACTTGAGAATCAAAATCTCTTCGATTATTTTAAAAATCAGTAAACTGTTCAATACAAATTGAACTTTTTCCACTCGTTGTGGAAAGTTGAAAGAAGAACAAACAAGACTCAAACGTAGAGACAAAAACAGAGTCGAACCAACAAGACATTGTATGATAGAGCTGCCGGCATACTACAGAACACCGTGTTTCCCTTTTTCACGCTGCTTATGAAACATCATGTATAGAATTCAGTGCAACCAAAGCATTACAGCTTCAAATTCTCAAATAACTTTGAAGGAAAACGGTAGTTGATACAGCCATGCGCTTCCATCAAAAAGTGATGCTGCTCCAGTTCAAAAATTCACGGTATCAAGTTCACGGAGCTTTAAAGAGGTTAAACTGACGAATTCTATGCTCCGAATAACCAATTAAAACTAATTCCAGGCGTTGAAAATCAAGTATTACATCTAAAGCATCCTATGATTCATATAACCAAACAGCCATTAAACAGTCAACCAAATAATATCACCTACCAATAAACTCTTAAAACAAATTCCACGTGCTCCCTTCAAATATCTTAACCAAGAATTTCAAATTTCATATAAATCCCCCATTAGATTCCCAATTAAGTTATATAAAACAATAATCTGAGCCTTTTCATTTATGGGTTAATTTGACACTAAAACTATCAATTAAAATCAAAACTCAAATAGCAATTTAAACCAATTTAAGCCCCAAATCTCCAACTATCAATCTTTATAACCAAACCAAGCAACAAAAGAAAAGAAAAGTCCCAAACTTTCTCGACATCCAAACAGAAACACAGGGATGAAAAGGTTACCTTCGTATCCAGTTGAGAAAAGCTTCCCATAATCCCATCTTTTTCAGTCAAGAATTTGAAAAATTAGGGTTTGAAATTGAAGCTAGAAAAGGAAGGGACAAAAAAAATTAAGGATCCGTAATTGGTTGATACAAAGGAGAGACAATAAAGGGACGGGCGGTATGTTTTAGCTGTTTTTTTTCTTTCTTTAATTGTTATTTATTTTTCCTTTCAATGATTGAAATCCAATTCCCTCCCTATTTCTTTTAAAAATCGAAACGCCAGATAATACCAATCTTTCCACGCGCTATGAGACAGGGTGGTGGATCTCAACCAATTAAGTTGTGTTTGTACGGTGTGAGGATCTAAATGGCGAAGTATATGCACGCGCTTGAGGTGAAATGGAGAGAGACGGTGTGGAATGTATTCATACCGAATACGATTACGTTATGGAGTAGCGCAGAGGATTTTGCTTTTTTATATCCACGCGATATGAAAGAGATTGGTAGTTGGGACCAATTATAGTGGTAGCTGGCCAATGAGCGAGTGACAGTCACTTCTTGGTTTCAATAAAAAAATATCACTTGTTCAATTTTATGAAGATGCTAGGAAATTGAAAATATTTATATCTCGTGGTTAAATTCAATTATCTCTATTTTTTAATACTAACAGATAACCATTGATAAATTGATAGGATTGGCAATAGATCTATCTTAATATGAATCCATATATAATCAAACAAATCTAGTATATATTTTTTATAACACAGGTTGAATCAATTAACAACAATTAAAATAGTTTTAGTTTTTGCATCACCTCACAAGAATATTATTCGTTGTAATAATATTTTTTCCCTTAATATTTTTGTGTTTTTAATCTATGTATATTTGTGATGTTTTATTCTTTCACATTTGGTTTATTAAAAATTGAACATTATGATTTATTACAAATTATTTTTTATGTAGTTATATCAATTTTATAACTCATATTATAAATTTAACAGGTTAACTCGGTTGACTCGAGTATTTTTTTTAATTGGTATTTTTTCAATGTCATTATTCAACATTGTTGATTATGAATTAGATTTCATAATTTATTTTGATTTATTTTCTACAAGATTATCTCGGTTTCGTAAACAGGGTCACGGGTTAACCTTGATAGATTCAGGACATTTTATCATGTCATTTAAAAAATATTTTTTATATATAATTTCATAATTTAACGGTGAATTTATTAAGAATTGTATTTCATGATTTATTTTGATTTTTTATTCGAGGATTTGACTAGATTGACTTTGGTTATTTTTTTTGTTTATTTTCTATGAGACTTTCTTAGTCTCATTACCAGGATCATGGGTTTGGCGGTTTGATTCAAGTTTTTTTTTCTATCATTTTTTTAATTAAGATTTTTTTAATTTCATCATTTAACATTGAGTTAATTGATAATCGGGCTTCATAATTTTTTTATTCACTTTTCACAGAGTTATATTAGTCTTATTACAAGGGTTGTGATTTTGGCAGGTTGACTCGTGTCATTTATTTTAAGGTTTTTTTTAATTGATTTTTTTTAATTTTTATTATTCAATATTGAGTTGATTAGAAATTAAGATTCATAACCCGTTTCAATTTATTTTATATGGGTTATCATGGTCTCATAATCCAGATTGTAGATTTTACAAGTTAACCCAAATTGACATGAATTGATAAAATATATTGTCATCTCATTATTTTTTAAGAAAAAAGACACTATCTTTAATTTTTGCATGTCAAACAAGATTTTTACTAGTATTTCAGGTTTCCTTTTGATCTATTAAATTGATTGGGTTATATTAGATCAATTTTTATATAGTTTAATTTTTTTTATTTGAAAAACATTGCAATGTGTGGGTGTTTCTTTTTACTTAAAATAAATTAATCATACTCGCAGTTTAACACAAATTACAAATCCAGTTAAATAAATTTATTAAATACATTAAATATAAATTTATCGTGATGTGGTTTGATAATAATTTGATTTCAAATCAATACAAACATTAATTTAAAAAATATAATATACTTGAGTATGATGAATGTTAAATAACAATTAAAATTCCAGGGTTTAATGTGTTTGACCGAGTTTCCGGATATAATTTTATGCTAGATTTTTAGCAAGAGAAGATATAAATATGACACTAAATTTGGATTCAGCGTTCGTTTACTCCAAGTACTAAATAATGTTACATGCCCATGTCTTTTTTTTTACATGGTGCAATCCAGTCAATCTGTCAGTAAATAGTCTTATTATTTTTATCTAGCCTTGTCATATTTCTTGCCTTGTTTACATTAATTTTTACTTTAAAGGTAAATTCATATTGGGATAATTTAATTTTTTTTATTTTCAATGGAGTTGTATTTTTTAATTTTTAAAAAGTGATACATAAAATATTACCAGGACGTACGTCAAATTTTTAAGCCTGATTTTTAACATGATCAACACATGGCTCTGAATCAACCATTAAAAAATCCAATATGAATTTAAAAAACCCAATCCTAGTTGACCTATTAAACAAATATGATCTGGATCTACTATAATTTAATTAAAATCCGACCTATTGAAAAGGGAGTAAGAAAAAGAAAAATTATAGTGGTAGCAGCAGGTACTAGGGTACCGTTGCGGAAGTACGTCCACACATGAGAGATGAATAGTAATTTATTTATTTTTTTAAAAAATAGATTTAATTTTTTATTTTTTTTTATAATAATATTAAAAACAAAATTTTAATAATAAAAATACTTAAAAAAAAAAAAACAATCATCACATTATCAAATACGGTCGAAAAGAGGATCTTGTAAAACCACGACTTCTTGGAGTAGCGGAACCATGGGCTATAATCAACGACCAAGTTCTTGGTTGGTAGTTACAATTTCCAGGTTGTCCGATTAGCGAATCGACCAATACGTGGTGGCAAGTGATTGGCCTGACATTTATTTGTTCGACGTCATTTTTTTTCCTAGCAAATTTAAAAATTGAGTTTTTTTTTTTTTAAATAAATATTTATTTAAGCTATTAAACTCAACATGACAGATCATATTTAATTTTGAATTGTCTAGGAGATTGTCCCGGTTAAATCAAGATTGAACAGGTCATTCTCGCTGATTTAATTGAATAGGTTAAATTTAAACGAGACCTGATTAAGTTAATTTTAAGAATTCTTTAATTTTTATTTAAAATATATCAATTTAGTTTTCTTTTTTAACTTATGTCCAAAATAAACAATATTATTTTTATATTGACCTAACAAATTGCAGCCCAGATTTTAAACAGATCAAACCTTGAGCTGGTTCTAATAACCATGATATTTATTTTATTTTATTTGGTAAATTATCTTTGTGCCAAATCTTAGAGGAACCGTTCTGTCACAGCCTTAGGCGTGAGGGCGTGCTAACGAGTCGCTGCTAGGCAGTGGCATCACGCAAATGCGGGGCAGTATGCGTGGGCAGTGCAGATTTCGGCAGCGAGTATAACGGGTGCGTGTGAACAACGGGTTCATGCTTCGCACCATGCTAGACTTAGACGATGGACTGTCTAAGACATCTTGAGTTGCACGTGAGGACTGACAGCTGGGAAAATCAGTTTGGGCAGTTTGATTTGTTGGGTGGCAGACCAAGAAAGTTACTTGTGGACAGTTACGGAGCAGTTACGAGGAAGTTGGTTGTCTTTGTAGTGGGCTGTCTAGAGGGAGTTAATCTGTCAAGGGGCAGTTTTATGTGTAACTTCCATTGTATGTATGTGTATTACACAGGGCCTAAACAAGTGTAGCATGCAGATCAGATTGTGCATAGCACACTTACATTGTTATTGTGTATTCCCTTTGTTGATGGATTAATAAAGGTTGGGTTGTTTCCTATAAATTGCTGGTGTGATTATTGTGCTGTGTTGATCCTTGGCTTGTGTTCTTGACTGCCGAAATTGGTAAGAGTTGTGGGGAAAATCTCTGGGTGTGTGAAACACTTAGACTTTAGGCAAACACGAGTGTCTTGGGAGGAAGGCTGAGTCTAGTAACGGAACTAGCCTGCCGTGCGGGGATTAAGATTGCGACGAAAAATTATCCCTGTGACACGTTATGTCATCGATTGGATTAAAACATAATTACTAATAAACGTTAAAGATAGCAAAAAAAAATTAATTACTCAACAACCAATTGGTAATTAACAAAAACAAACACAATGAGGGGGTCACTGTTAACAAGCTAATATGTTCTTGTACAAATTTTAATTTTTAAAAACTTTTATTTGAAAAAATGTGTTAAATATAATATAAATTATATTTTAAAATTTTTATTTTGAGATATATATTATAAAATAATATAAATTATATCTTGAAGTTTTTAATTAAAAATATATATTAAAAAATAATATAAATCATATATTTTCCATAGTTTTAAAACCTGGTCCGGCAGGTCGACACGAGACTCGGAGCTAAAACCGGGCCGGGTTGAAGAAAAAACAAGGAAAGGAAAATCCGGTGTGACCCGGCAAGACCCGGTAAAAAACCCGATTGTAACTCGTTGACTTTTGTGTTTTTTTTTTTTACTAAAACGACATCTTTTGATTTAAAAAAAAAAAAGATTGACCTGAGTGACCCGGTGATCCAATTAAAACCTGGATCTTGGATCGTGCCGGGTCTAAAAACTATGATATTTTCAATGCTGGAGATAATATATGTACAAAAATAAAGTAGAAACTAACAGTGACTGAACTGAGAAACAATGTCAGTATGTCACTCAAGGAGGTATGAAGTTGGTGCAAAGGCCATGATCGAACATGGCAGTCATCATAGCATTTGCAAAACTTCTTCTTTTTTCGCTTTTGACGCGCTCCAAGTCTACAATCAATTTCACTAATGAAAATTCAATGCTACAGATGTAATTACATAATAGAATATGTAGTGATTCTGGTCAAATGATGGCTGCAAATTTCTTATTATCTTCCTTAATAACTCTCTTATAGTCATTGATCTGCATAAGAGATTAATGACTGTTAATCATGCTAACATGAAAATAAAAGGATTCCTAGCAAAATCTCTCACCATTACAGAAGTCTAATTTTTGTCCACGCAAACGAAAGGTGAATCAGAAACCGGCCATGCATTAGAACAAGTCTCTGCTGCTGCTGAATGAACTTCCTAGGTTTGGTTTGGAAACCAGATAGAGGGTTATTTTGATTGTGCGACTCTGAGAGAAGCCAAGCAAATCTTTACACTCCTCAAGATCAGCATCACAAGTCAAAAGAATTGACTCATGATCATTGTCCAAATACTTGAGACCAATCCTGCTGAAATCATCTATTTCAAAACGCTTTGCAATCTCTCGTTGCAAGTCCCTGAAACCCCAATTTGGTTGCAAGCTGAAACGGATATTTTCATCTCCAAAAGTGGCTTTAATTCTGAAGGCACCTCCATCTCGTAAACACTGGCCATTATTAATTGGTAGGGACGCTTGAGTCTCCAGATTTTGATGCTGGCATGATGTTTCATTGCTTTTGGCTCTATCAAGTTCCTCCTTATTCAAGGAGGGTAATTCTGACTTACTGCGTGTTCTCTTCAGCACCTCGACAGGGTCTTCTACAGCTAAAGCATGTCCAGTGCTCAAGCCATTGATGGTGCTGGTAAGCTGCCTTTTGCCGTGACAGATGAACAAACCAGAATTCTGACTCCTCGACGAGGACTGTGATTTTGAAACAGGGCCTTTAGTGCTGAACAAGTGATTTATAGGTTTTGGGTTTGATTCCTTAGGGTATTCAGTTATCTGGAATGATGAAAAAAGATTATGCCCAAAATATCCAGAGGAGCTCAATTCTGGGAAGGCAGTATAAAAGGAATCAATTTCAATGAGTCCTTGAGCTCCCATGACAGAGTCAACTACATGTTGGAGTTTTTTCAAGGAGTGGTTAACCTTCTTGATTTTTCGAGAAGGCCAACGGCTGATACCATATTGCCTGCACATCCTTTTCAGAGTGGTGGGGCAAACTGCAATTGAAACAAACTGTGTAAGCACTTGTTTATTCACTAGGCTAGAGCGAAACAAACTGGGCAAGCACTTATTGGTCTGCCAGGCAAAAGTGCCTCCTCCAGAAATTAGCCTTAAATTCACAAAAAAAAAAAAAAAAAAGAAAAGAAAATGAGATCCAATTGTAATGGCATATTTTCGTACCACCAATACTTTTAGCAGCATCTTTAAGGCTCCCGGCAAAGTATTTTCGAAGAACTTGCAAGCTTATTGTCTTCTCTGTCTTGGTCTGTCTCTTCTTGCCTGTTTTTCTGCTGCCTAATAAGTGACTCCAAGGAACAAAAGAATCTCCGGCACTTTCAACAGTACAGTGTTCAGGGTTTTGTTGAAGCTGCCCAAAATCTGAAAATTCCCGCTCTTGGTACTGGTCTAAATCATTGTTATCCGAGTCGGTTGTCTCTTGGAGAGTCTCTTCTTCCTCAGGTTCTTGTTTCGGACACTCCCATGATTCACAGAATTCCAGGACGAATTCACCGCTTTCAAGTTGAGAACCTTCAGAGTGTACTGGAGATGTGATGGTCTCAACAACTTGTTCCTCGGTTTCAGGATAAACTACAGGTGGGTTTTCAAGTGAGATGTCTGTTTCTTCTTGGCAGGTCCGATGGTGTGAGTTTATACTCAGATGACCAGACCCCATAAAAGGCACATATTGTGAAGGGTCACACAGATCATTAGAGATGGAAGGTTCAGGATCCAAAAAGTTGACTCCACCAGCGCTCTCCCACCAATATCTTTGAACCAAGAGTTCGTCTGTGAAATTCAAGTCCATGAAAGTGTCTGAGGTGGTCCTGAATATTGAATTTGTCCTGATGGCACCATGGTCCATGCCGATCTTGCTTAAAACTTGTATTTAGTACAACCTATGAAACCAAATTGCAAAAAATTGTCACGAGCCAGAACACCATGGAACAGTAAAGATGAAAAATAAAAAGAGGGACTTCCAGGAATAATTGTTATTGCTTCTATCCAAGAATCCGATATGATCAAGCCGCAGAACCATGGCTTCAACTAAAATTGTCTTGTCAACTGCAATCACAGATGGATCAGAGGCAGAAACCTAACATAGTTCTACGGCAAACTAACACAGAGGGACAATAAGTAAACTAGTTTGATCATAAATACATGGCATCGATGTTTTTATCGAGTCTTGCAGGATTTCATAAGCCGAAAAGAAGAGAATGGACACAGAGACATAATACACAGAGCAGTTGGTCATATAAACCAAGAAGTGAAAGAGGTTGGGGAAGTACCTCACTTTATGAAGATCCTCGATACCTAGTTTCTTTATGCAGTAAACCAAAGCCAAGAATGATGTTGTAAAGGAAAGTTGGGGAACTTTTCTCTGGATAAGATCCCTTGACAGATTCTGAATATGAGAATTTATTCTCCTCCTAGTTGTGACACACCTCTAGTTATAACAATCCCCAAGACTAGCTGTGCGCGCGCTTTATCAACGCAGCCATCCTAAATTCAACCGTGTAAATACAACCATCAAGGTTAAAAAGTTGTCTAAGTAAAGGGAAAAAAGGCCGCTATTTCTACAGCATGAACATTTTCAAAGATCAGTGAAAGCGAAAACTTTGGATGTTAAAGGATTATTGACTACGTTATATTGAATGTTTATCGTTTCTCTTTGCCCTCTTACAAGATTCCTTGCTGCACTGTCCACCTCTATTTTAACATATATTCCACTAATCAAAAGCAATTTGCCTCAGCTATTTCAGCTTATTTTAGGCATTATACCTGGTTTTTCAGTAAAGGTTCCATGATAGCTATATTTAATTTGACTTTTTCTATAGAAATAGTTCAATGGCTTTTTGGGCCCGTGCAGAATCTTTGAGAAATCATCTTTTTCTTCTTCTGCAATGTCCCTTCGCTTCATCGACTCGCCACATCTTAACCCATAAGATAATCCAAGTGGAATCCTCATGTTTTACGACTCTGAGATTCCAAAGAGGATAAGGAGAGGGAAAGGTGAATTCTTCTTCTTGGGTGGTGCATCCAGAATGCTGATTGCTTGCGAAAACTGACATGGTCTACATGTGTGCTTTCAAGGAAATACTAAGAATAATATCCTTTTAAAAAATCCGAAGTAAGACCAAAACCATTCATCAAGATGAACTATTGGTTTAGCAATCCCAATGATTTGATGGCGAGTCAGCATCAACATCATAATATATGTGAATATTTAGCTGTGGTAAATAACCTACTCCAGCTGCATTTCGATCTTATGCAGACTTTTTTGTTTCAAATGGTAGATTCAATGATTCTTGAACAATATGCAAGCTTATGCAATTGGAAATTGATTATATATATTTTTTAAGGGTTTTGATTAGTCATCCAAATGGACTAAAAAGCTAATTAATACGAACAGGACCAACGAATAACGGTTACGTGCTAGCCATAATCAGACACATTCTTTATATTATATGCTCTTTTCCAGCTTAATTAAACCAATAAGTTATGTCTGTTTGTTGGTGTAAAGCATGGTAAGTGGCGATTAGTATCTGCATAATGATGTCAGATTAGGATTTCACTACGATGCTTTCCACAAAAAGCTCTTGTGAAGCTCAACAATTATTCTTTTCTATTAAGGCTGACCACCCACTTGCATTTGAACAGTATATATATACCTACCGTATGCATACAGATCATCAGCCAATGGTTTCTCTTCTCTAACGTGGGCTCATTGTCAGATACAAACTGTCACTTGGATCTTGTCAGTATTCAATACTAGCTAGATCTAACTCAACATCGTAAGCTTCTGTTTGAGTCCTAGAAAATAAAAATAAAAATTGCACCTCTAACGGTGAAGGTAAGAGTAGCAGTTGTGGTCATCAGATTTCGTTCATCGGAGCAATTGTGCTGGTGTATAGCAGGATTTGTGTTCTTAAAGAGGCAAGACTGATAAAATGTCGTACTATTTTCTTGCTTATGTGCAGACCACATACCATCCAAAACTATCAAATGTCTCCTGGCCAGATTTCTTGCAACTAATGGTTAAATGGTGTGTGTGGGGAGCAACATACTGTCCAGGTCCAGCCATGCTAACTGGAGAAATAATAGTCACTCAGTGGTAAACTACCAATTTTAAAATGCATGAGCAGAATTGGAATTTTACTTCAATTCACACTTTCAGGACCTTGCTCCCTGAGAAACTAAATGGGCTTCAAAGGAAAAGGAAAAAAAAAAAAGAAATGATCAAAGGTAGGGCCTACCCTTCATGATTGTGGTAGTTAGACTGCTTTTTATGCCACTAAATGATGATATTACATAAGCAGAAGTACTTTTCTCATTTAAGAAGCACAATTTATTGCAGCACAAAATTCAGTATCATAGATGGAGGATGACTCAATCAGTGACATGAAGTGCTGTAGTTTCTTGCAATTTGTCTTCTTTTACCTTGAAGCGTAATCTAGTAAACATATTGGTCATGAAGTACTCAATCAGTGACATGAAGTACTTTAGTTTCTCATTTAAGGAGTAGAATTTCTTGCAGTACAAAATTCAGTATCATAGATGGAGGATGACTCAATCAGTGACATGAAGTACTGTAGTTTCTTGCGATTTGTCTTCTTTTACCTTAAAGCGTAATCTAGTCAACAAATTGGTCACTGGGTGTTTGACAATCAGATTGTAATCACCTTGAAATAGTGAAGCTTCTGCAAATCCTTTACTATCTGCTATGACTTTCAGAGTCCTAGTTTTCCACTCTGCGATCAGCTTATCAACAACATTCCCTGATGGAGTATTCTTAAAATCTTTATCTGCCAGGGTTATAGCACTGAAACCAGCTACCTCTGGACCAGAAAAAATGATAATACCTTTAACAGCAGGATGAGAATAACCTTCCCTTAGTATGCTCTCAAAGTATTGTGCCTGTCAATGAACGAATGTAATAATCTTTACAGTTAAAAATGGCTAGTCCAATCAAAGCATAGGATCCAAGGAAGAAACTTTATAGATAGTCTATCTATCAGTATATTTGGAATTGTAATTTTCATGCAGGATGGATAATTAATGAAGTTCAGATATTTACTTGAAAAACTACGCCATACCTGATTAGGGCCTTTTTGGACATCGACTTCTGTAAGCCATATAGGCAATCCTGTTGATCCTAGAATGTCCAATGCAGATCTCATGTAAACAAGGTTTGGATATCCAGAACTAAAATGGCATTGTATTCCTATTCCTAACAAGATACCTTTGATTCCAGGATACGACAGAATCTCTTTAATTTTCTTTACATAGTTTACTGGACTTGCACGTATCTCTTTACTGTATTCAATGGTATTAAATTCATTCGAGAACATTTTTGTCTTTGGATCAAGTTGGTAAGCTCTCAAGTAATATTCAGAAGAAGCATTTTTTCCAAGCTTGTCCTCGTAGAAACTGAAATGCATGTTCTCATTCATAACATCCCACGCAATCAGTTTCCCCGAGTATCTTCGAACGACTGAATCCGTTCTTTTTGTCGCTGCTATTCTTAGTTCACCGGGAGAAAGATTTTTGACCCATTGAGGCTGCATCTTGGGGCTATCCCATAAGATGTTGTGACCTCTTACTGCAATGCCATTCTTTTCGGCAAAGCTTAGCATGGCATCTGCGATTGTATAGTTTTCATGACCTTGTTCCTTCTCGGTGCTGTACCACTTCATTTCATTGGTGAATGTAGTGAACTTGAATCTTGAAGCAAACCAATTCTGGTAAGCGTTGCTTAAGAGGATATAATGATTCATACCGCATCCAAATGGGAAGCCTGACTTGGTTTGCTTGATAGAGACTGCAGCACCACCCAACGCAGTTCCAGTGGCATAAGTTACCTGAAACCTCACCTTGCTTTTGCGCACCTGCAGAGTCCAAATTTGAACTGGAATATTATAGATGCAGTTTACTGCATGCCATTATAGATTTGTAGACAGTATAGAAATGATTGATTAATTAATATTAACGTGACTTCTGAGAAACAAACTACAGTATTCCATTTAGACAAAGGGAAACTGATCTCAGATCTTTCATGTTAGATAAAGGCAGTTAAATAAAATGCAAGTCTCAAAAGTAGTCAATTCTTCGTTTCATTTACCTCCTCGATGCTTTTGTCCTGGTGAGATCTCCATTGCTGCGTTGTAAACGGCTGGAACGAGACATTGTCTATCCATACCTCCACTCTTGTATTGTTGCACTATATTGATGAAAGAGAAGCATTCGTTTAGTACTGTAGTTCCAAAAGGATTCAGTTAGATGGCACCTCTAAAACTCCTGCATATCTCTGCTTAAGAATCTCACACCAAATCGGAGCAAACTTCGATGATATTTAATGAGAAATTGACATAGATAAGATGTAATAAGCACATAACCACAAAGAAAATCTCAACTGGGCCGGAAAGATGTGCAATCATGCCACCTTTTAGCAAAGACCAACATCCATGCTTAGCTACAACACTGCCACCGCGTATCCATTCGCCATGAGTGGTTTTAAAAATTACATCTACAGTCTCACTTCCTTCACTGATTTGGACCCAAGCTGAAAAGTTCATTCCAGTCAAATTAATTTCTCAGGACTGAAACAATGGTGACATGTAATATGTACAGAAATTCTGTAAAACTTGACAGGTTGAGGAAAGAGATGTACCAGAAAAACTATACAGCTTTGTTTGCTGGAGTTGAACCTTTTGCGAGATGCTGTCCGAGGTCTTCGATCTATTGCATGCCACAATGAACATATTTCCTTCCCTTGACACCCCTTCTCTCATTGCTCCATTTCCAAACACAGTCCACCGATTCCGGATTAACTAGAATGCCTCCTTCATAATTAGATTTCTGGGGAATGGCCAGGCACTGTAGGACAAACTTTTCAGTCGAAGGGTCTCGATTCTATATACATCATAGATTGTGAAACATTCCTAGTAATTAAAAAAAACAATCATATGCCTGAGGAAAATTGCAATTCAATTGTTCCCTGTGGACTTGCAGCAGTCTTCATGCCCTTCAGACCTTTATATAGAAACTTCAGTAAGAATTACTACATTTATAACTTAGATTTAAAATTCTGAAACGAAACTGATGCCAACCCTTGCCCATATAATTAAGAAATACTAGTAACATTTTGCCTGTCTTAGTATTGTACATAATACACCACTAAAAGGCTGAAGATAAGTTGCAATTTCAGAAAGGGCGCAGATTGTTGTTCCAGTGACTAGTTTCTGTTAAGAAAAGCAACATTTACATAGATTTTTTTTTAGTTTGTGAAATGAGAATTTTAATCTTGCCTCTGTTGTCGCAGAATAGTCATAGAAGAAAGCAGCACGAGTCAAAAGCCCTGCATCAGTTAAAAAGCAACTTGTTAGTTGTAGGGAAAAAATAGGTTAACTAAAAAAATACCCTTCACTTATAGGACAGTTATTAATGTTGCCCTTGAACAATTGCACCCTTCAATTTCACCCTTGATGTTAATGTTTTCAATTCTGCCCTTTTGTCCACTCTTCCTTCAAATCAATTAACAATCTATATTTTTTTTTCAATTTAGTCATCAAACTTTGTTTCTCTTCAATTGCATCATTTTATGTCCAAGTTCATGAACAGTTTATCAAAAAATGTTAGGGATGGACACAATTGAAACAAACAGGACCAAAGTGTAAAAAAAGAAAAAACAGGTGGCAGTTTCAAGAATGGGGCGATAAGTTCACTCTAGTCCTTTTACTTTTTAAATGAAACTTTTTGGTCCCTCAATATTTTAAAAATGAGAATGATTAGACATTTAAGCTTCGATATTTAAGATTTAAACTCAGTTTAAGTTATTCAAAGCCTTCTTTAAATGGCTTGTAAAAGTTGAGAAGAGAATACAGTTTTGTAATACATATATAACTATTCGAAAAGAAATTTTTTATGTTAACATAAAAGGCGCTAATATTATTTGAAAACAATGATTTAATTGGTTATTTATTTAAATATCATTTACAAATATTTTTTAAAAAAATCTAATTATAAAATATGAAAAGAAAGAAAATAATTAAATCAAAAAATGGAGGGGTGAGGCGTGCATAGCCGGAAGAATGGACTTGTTCCTCTCGCCCACATTTAAAACTAAAGCACCCTTGTTTTTTATTCTTAATTTTCCACCTCTATTTTTTTTTTAATTTTCCTCTCTCAAGATACAAGTTGTAAAAAAAGAAGTTGGGGACTAAAATGAAAGATAAAAAAAAGTAGGGACCAAACATAAAAAAATAAGAAATTGTGGGGTTAAAGTGTAGTTTAACACACATCTTGTATAATACACATGTGAAAAGGCTGTTAATTTTTGTAAATTTTAATTTTGATCCTTCTTTTAATTTTATTTTAACACACATCTTGTACAATATACATGTGAACAGGCTGTTAATTTTTGTAAATTTTAATTTCAATCCTTTTTTTTTAATTTTATTTTCTACGACAACTAAAAAATTTATTATGCAAAATTGACCTATCACTTAATTCTAGAACAATCGTTGATATCTCAGGCACGTCTTAACATGCAATCCAAAGAGAATTAAAAAAATATAGGAAAGACAACATAACTCTTAAGGATAAAATTGAATGAAAAAAGTTGATGCCAATTCGAAACAATTCTAAGACTTCTTATTTAATTCTGGAACATTCCTCAACACATATAGGACAACAACAGCATAACTTTTAAAAACAAAATTGAAAGAAAAAAGTTTGATGATCAAATCAAAACAAATGTAAAGTTTGGGCGACCGAGGAAGGAAATTTACTCAATGAATAGTGCTATAATTAGTGAAATATGAGAGGATAAACGGTGCTCACATGAAAGGAAATTAGCCCAATAAATATTGCTATGAATAGTGAAATGTCAGGGATGAGCAGTGCACGCAAAAGGAAACTGGTTTATTTATTATTATTATTTTTTGTTAATATTAATGTCAATAATTTCTACTTTTTGGGTTTTTTGTTGAGCAAAGTTCTTGGGCGTAGATGATCAATGAAAAAATCCATGGACAAACAGGAATAGCTCTACGAAGTTTAAGGTAAAGGTGGTAGCTAGGTATCCAGATTCCGGAGCCAGTTACAGAATTGTCACAAATAAACTGAACAGTTTACCTAATTCAGAAGCTCAATGACCAATGTTAATATTTGTCTTAAAACTACAAAAGGGCTATATATAGGCTGTGTTAGGGAGAGAATTCATGCGATGATATGAATACAGGTAGTGCCTTTTGTCACCCTGGAACTCAAAGTAGTTGAGCAATTAGTCACAGGGTTTTTGATAGTGATGTTATAATCCCCATGAAACAGGGACATTTCAAAGTATCCTTCACCGTCGGCTTTAGTTTCTGTAGGTTTAGTTCTCCACTCATCGATCAGTTTGTCCACAACATCCCCTGATGGGGTATTTTTGAAGTCCTTGTCTACTAAGGTTGTAGCATTGAAACCGGCGGTTGCTGGTCCAGCAAACATTATAATCCCTTCAACAGCATGATGACAATAACCTTCCCTTAGTATCTGCTCCAGGTACTCTGCCTGCCCACCAAAAACAGTTATTAGCATCTAATTTCCGTTGCGTTTTTTAGACTAGTTGGAAACCTGGAATCAGTAACCAACCTTGATAGGATGTATTAGGGATTATTTTTTATATTCGTTTGAAAAACAATTATAATACCTGATTTGGTTCTTTCACGACATCCACTTCAGTAAGCCATATAGGCAATCCTGTTGAACTTAGAATGTCCAAAACAGATCTCATGTAAGCAAGGTTTGGCTGGCCAACACCGAAATGACCTTCCAAACCAATGCCAGCCAAAATTCCTTGGTTTCCAGGATTTGACAAAATCACGCTTAGTTTCTTCATGTAGCTGATTGGATCCACATCTTCATCATTGCTATATTCAATGGTATTGAACTCGTTCAGGAACATTGTTGTCTTGGGATCGAGCTCGTAAGCTCGTTTGAAGTACCTGGAAGAAGCATTTTTGCCAAGTTTATCCTCAAAGAAGCTGAAATGCAGATTTTCATTCATTACATCCCAGGCAATTAGTTGCCCTGCGTATCTTGAAACCACTGAATCCACTCTTTTTGCTGCAGCTTTCCTTAATTCATCTGAAGTAAGATTCTTAACCCACTCTGGCTGGTACTTTGGATCGTCCCATAAAATGTTGTGACCTCTTATAGAAATGCCATTTTGCTGGGCAAATTTTACCATGGTATCTGCAACAGTATAGTTTTCTTGTCCTTGTTTCGGCTCATTGCTGTACCACTTCATTTGATTGGTGAAAGTAGTATACTTGAATCTTGAGGCAAACCAGTTCTGGTAATCTGTGCTGTCAATAATATGGAAGTTCATGCCACATCCAAATGGAAACTCTGACCTGGTTTGCTTAATGGAAACAGTCGCACTGTCCACTGCAGTTCCGTTGCCATAAGTTACCTTGAATCTCACCTTGCTCTTGCGTTCCTGCAGGTTCAAATTTAACTCTGGATTTGATCACGATGTAGATTTTATTGAAATAACATGGATATGTTTTCTCCATGGAAAGTCATATGATTTGTTTCATCTTGGTGGCTATAGAGTTTCACTTGTACGGTTTTGCGTATGCTCAAGATTGTTGAGGCTATGCCATAAACAAGCAATGCAATTAGATTTAAAATACCTTATCAATCTTCTTGTCTTGTTGGGCTCTCCATTGCTCCAAGGTGAATTGTTGTAAGGATACACTGTCCACCCATATTTCAGTTGATGTATCATTACTCTACAATGAGGGAAAAATAAGCATATCATTGAATTCAATTTGAAAAAAGCAACGAATTAGATCTCGATGCCCTTGCACTGCTAGGAAACTAAATTCATGCACTCTACCTCAAATAGAATATCAGCATGGCTAGTAAAATTTGCAAATATACCACCTTTTAACAAAGACCAGCATCCATTCCTTGCCAGAACTCTACCACCAATTACACGTTCAGTATGAGGAATTTTGAAAACAACAGCTACCCTTTCACTTCCTTTGTTGATTTGAATCCATGCTGAAATTGCAATCAAACTTTTCTTTTAAAAATTCTGAAATAGATAATTAGTAACCTTCTTCTGTTTGTTTTCTTTAATTTTTTGTATTGGTTGCAGACGATATCCTTAGTTCTTAGTTTTTCCTCTCGTAGGAAAATGTAACAAAAATAAAATTAAAAAAGAAAAACCCAAAAATCTTAAACTTGAGACAGATGGGAAAACTTGGAAAACATACCAGAGAAGCTGTAGATGAGACCTCCCCCTAATTGGACCTTTTGGGAGATACTATCTAGTGATTGCGTTCTGTTATACGCAACAATGAATCTGTTTCCATTCCTTGACATTTGTTCTTTCATTGCCCCTTGTCCATATACAGCCCACCCCTCCATGCCATGAGTAAAATCTGGATTAGCTATTATCCCTCCTCCATCTTGAGCTGTCTTGGGCTCTATCAAACACTGGTTTGACATTAGAAAAAATATTAGTTTAAATTACCATTGCAAGCCTTGGCCCCCTTTTTTTTTTTGTAATCTAATATGCACAGAAACCTAGATAGTGAAAAGATAGTCCTCGTTACCTTTGTTCTAGCATTATAATTAGAAGAGAAAGCTTGACATATCCTATGCTCTGCATCAATCAGTGAAGAATATGGTGGTCAGAATTAATGAATTTATTATTTCATACCAAAAGCAACTTCAATATTGGTAAGCAAATATATAGAGATATAAGCCTGAGTGAGTGAGAGACCTGAACCCAGAAAAATGCTAAAAAACACCAAGATCAAAGCTTCTGCTAGAATCTTCATTTTCCCAGAGACACGAGCCAAAAAGCTATCACTGAAGCATATGCTACACAGTGGGAAGAGATGTCAGTCCAAATCATTTGTTTTTCTATTTCTGGAGAACTTTAAAAAATGCAACTAAATGTACTATACCAAGATGCCCAGATCTTTGCTAAAATAAAAACAGACAATGAATGGCTGTAAAAAGCACCGCAAGAACAATATGCTAAAGAACTGCTGCCAAGTCCATTCTCAAAGAAAGAGAGAGGGAAACAAGACAAGTATTCGCAAACCTGGGTTCTGGGACAATGTTGAATCACTGGAACTTCCCAGGCTGGCTCGTGAAACTTATCTGGAGTTTATTGGAAAGAAAGTTGCGAGCGTGGTACTAAAGGACAAAAGCTAAAAAATTAATTAAAGGAGCTAAAGATTTAAAAAACTGGAAAGGGCGGATGCTCCTGGATATCGTAATCTCCAAAGTTTCTGTCTTTTTAAAATATATTTTAAAAAATTTATTTATTTTTATTTTATTTAATTATTTTAGTATTTTCAAATTATTTTTATCCGATTATATAAAAATTAATTTTAAAAAATTAAAAAATATATTATTTTAAATAAAAAATATTTTTTAAAAAACAATTACTACAAAATTGTTCCTTCAATGTGAAAATGACTTTCATTTCCGTGGCATGCACCGTAAAATATAGGGACTGATTTGATATTTTGTTTTTTTGAGTGTCCTACATTTTCTCATTTTGTTAGCTTGGAGGATGACAATAAATTGCTAGTAAAAAATAAAATATATGACTCTATATCAAAATGTATCCATTGCATTAATGCAACGACCATTGACTAACCTGTATTGTTTATATTATTCTAATTTTATTCATGAGTAATGAATATATCTTTTTTACTAGTGCATAAAACGGAGATTAATTTATAGAAATTTTATGATATTTAGAAAATAACTAGTTTCACCTTATTAATTATATTTTTAGATTCACTTAAAAAACAGAAAGATATAAGTAAAAAACAGATATTATAAATAAACATATTCTTATATTTTTCTTGTCTCTCATGAATTTTTATTTATTTATTTTCTTAAAATAAATATCATAAAATAACTAATAGGATAAGATTAGTTATTCAATGTATTCCATTCTATTTGGAGTAATTCTAGCATATTTATATTCATCTTGGTTGAACACTTTCAATATCTTGAAAAATAAAAAGCTATGTAAAACATGGACCAAAAAGAGAGAGAAAATTATCATTTATGAAAAAATTGCATCAAATATGATTAATTATTGGGAATTATGAGACGAAGCAAATTATTGTTCATGTAATGATTAGTTAACATTCTTTTTTCTCTTGTTTTTTTGTATTAATTCTAAGTTCTCCGTAATTTTTGAGTTTGAATTTAAAAATGAATACTCAGAAGAATAATTTTTGTTAAATGTACTAAATCAACATAAACTATATGTTCTTAGTATCATCTAAAAATTAGATTTGGAATCTGTTTGACATGATTTATAAAAAAGAGAAAAAAACAATTTTTTACTGTGAGTCATAATTTAAGTTTATTTTTCATAAATAACTTATGAAAACTGAGTTAAAATAATTTAATTTATAAATATACTTATGAGTTTTTTGTTATGAGTCAAAAAATAGTCAAATCAATTTGTAAGAACATTATAAATATAATCTTAATTTGTTCTCATACACAATTGGTCTAAGAAAAATCCTCATATTTGAAAAAAAAAAAAAAAAAAACCTAACTAACTAACTAACTCTAGTTCTCCATAGAGCACGTTAATTTTGATGCTCCCTTCACGAGACTACTTGTCGTTTCACAATAAGACGCGTCGTTCATACGCTTGTACATGACGTGACGTTTACATTGTTAAGGCCACCCAGGCCCCAAGCCCAAACCCTCGGCCCTGATGTCCACTAGCTCCAAATTATTCACAGGTTCGTCTTCTTCACCATCACACACGCTTTCAGTCCTCATCTGGGCTTCCCTTCAAATTCGAGTTTCTCCTCGCAAATGGCTTTGCGAGTCGTTCAGGCGCCACTTTCTTCCTCTGCTTATCATACCAACCTTAGACTGTGATGAGAAACTTGCTGCGGCTATTTATTGAGTGCTCTTCATGTTTGTTTGATTTTGAGAGTAACATTGCGACCAAATATTGATTTATTTATTGATAAAAGAGGGAGTGCCTCTTTATAGGGTAGAAAAAAATGATAATAAGATGGTTTATGCTGTGATTTATCTTAACAAAAATCGGCCCTGCCTTGAACCAAAGCCTCCTACTTTGTTTTTACATGCTTTTAAAGTGATGTTAGAAACGAGTGAAGCAACTTGGAAGGAGGAAATTGAGATGATGAAGAGCAATTCCCTTATGTATTATCATGCTCAGAGGAGGAATTCAGGCGAGTGATGGATTTCTTTGCCACCACTTTGAAGTTGAAAGCAGAATGATCCACGGTTCTTATCGTCCACTGTGCTTCTATTCAACCAATAAAAAAAGGCTTTGAATCACATGAATGGACTTGAAAGATTGAGGCTTTTGCAAAATTAGCTCCTACTTGATTAGTTTTATCAAGACCCTTTACTTTCTTGCTTCTGTTGATGCCATCTATAATTTCGTTTGTTCTTCTGTAATAATCTGAGACTCAAAAAAGTTAAGCCTTTTTGCACGAGAATTATCAGGCAATATCATTAAGATTTAACAAAGGTCTTAAGATTACACAGGAGAAACATATTAGGAATACATTATGATTGAAGTAGGATGATCATATTATTCAGGCATTGATACGAAGATGGACAGTGTCTCTTGTGACATCTCTTGTCATCTTATAACTGAAAGCAGTTAAGGAACTGCTAACTGGGTCCTTGACAGTTATGTTGTAATCTCCATGAAACAGCGGAATTTCAATGGACCCTTTACCATCTGCTTTTATTTCTGTTGTCTGAAATTTCCACTCATCTATCAACTTATCCACAACATCTCCAGCTGGAGTATTTTTGAAGTCCTCGTCTGCTAGGACTGTACTGTTGAACCCAGCGTTTGCTGGACCAACGAACATTATAATCCCTTTAACAGCAGGATGAGAATAGCCTTCCCTTAGTACCTGCTCCAAGTACTCTGCCTGTCCAAATGAAATATTAGCATCTAGCATTAGTTGTATCTTTCATCAGTTGGCAACTGATTCATTAGTAACTAAAAGTAATAGAACACTGTATAGGGAATTGTTTTGTTGTTTGCTTGAAAAAATTACAATACCTGATTCGGGTCTTTGCCGACGTCCACTTCTGTAAGCCATATAGGCAATCCTGTTGATCCTAGAATGTCCAAGCATGATCTCATGTAAGCAAGGTTAGGCTGGCCAGAACCAAAATGGCCCTGCAAACCAATGCCTGCTGATATTCCTTGGTTTCCAGGATATGACAGAATTTCATCAAGTTTCGTCTTGTAGTTGAATGGATTTGCTTTTTCATCACTGCTATATTCAATTGTATTGTATTCGTTCAGGAACATTGTGGTGTCTGGATCGAGTTGGTATGCTCTTGCATAGTACTCGGCAGAAGCGTTTTTGCCAAGTTTATCCTCAAAGAAGCTGAAGTGGAGATTTTCATTCATTACATCCCACGCAATTAGTTGTCCTGCGTATCTCGAAACCACTGATTTTATTCTTTGGTCTGCAGCATTTTGTAATTCTTCTAAAGTTAGATTCTTAACCCAATGTGGTTGGTACACAGGATTGTCCCAGAAAATGTTGTGGCCTCTGATAGAAATGCCATTTTGTTGGGCAAATCTTACCATGGCATCTGCAACAGTATAGTTTTCTTGACCTTGTATTTTTTCAGTAGTGTACCATTTCATTTCATTGGTGAAAGTGGTATACTTGAATCTCAAAGTAAACCAGTTTTGGTAATCTGTGCTGTTGATAATGTGATAGTTCATACAGCATCCAAATGGAAAGTCTGACTTGGTTTGTTTTATTGAGAACCTTGCACCTTCTATTGCAGTTCCGTTGGCATTCCTTACTTCGAATCTCACCTTTCCTTTCCTTTCCTGCAGGTTCAGAATCAACATGGAATTTGCATATGATGATGAGATTTATCAGATACAACATGGATTTGTTTTCTCTTCGGTAAGATGCATGTGTTTTGTTCTTTTTTTCTCTCAAGATATATGCGAGTTCATCAATTTAAAATATGTAAGATTGTTAAGGCAATGCTACACACAGACACAAACATGTTTCACGTTATGCAATCATATTGATTACCTTGTCAGTGCTTTCATCTTGGTGGGATCTCCATTGTTCCATGGTGAAAGGTTGTAATGAGACATTGTCTACCCATATTTCTGCCTCTGTATTTTTGCTCTACAATGAAGGAGAGAAAAAAAACATAAATCTAAATATTCTATTTGAAAGTTAATTGAATCCTATTCAAATGCTTCTGTACTATTAGGAAACTGGACTTCATGATACTTTCATGGTATTTACCTCAAATAGAATCTCAACACGACTTGAAGTATTTGCAAACACACCGCCTTTCAGCAAAGACCAGCATCCATTCCTAGCCAAAACTTTACCACCACGAACAAGTTCACCCCGAGACATTTTGAATACAACAACTACATTTCCACGTCCTCCATTGATTTGAACCCAAGCTGAAATTTCAATGAAGTTCAATGAAACTTTTCTGGAAAATAACTAAGGAAAGAAAAAAGATTGAAAACAAGTATATCCTTCTTATGCTACTTTCCTTTGACTCGCCAGTGATATCTTTAGCGATTAGCTTTTCCTCTCTGGAGGAAAATGCAACTTAGAGAAAATTTTCTACTTTAATAAAATTGGAAAGGACATACCAGAGAAGCTGTAGAGCTTTCCTTTCTCTAACTGAACCTTCTGGGAAATGCTGTCAAGTGGCTGGCTTCTGCTGTGTGCAACAATATATCTGTTTCCATTCTTTGATATTCCTTCTTTTTTTGCTCCTTGTCCAAACACAGTCCACCCTTGTACGCCATGAGTAAAATCTGGATTAGCTATTATCCCTCCTTCATACTGAGCTCTCTGAGGCTCTATCAAGCACTGCTCGGAAAAGTTTAGAAAAATAGTTGAAACATTTTTCTCGGTGATAATTTGGAGGGAAGTCTGGGTGGTGAAAAGTGTTTCTCCGTACCTCTGTTGTAGCAGAATAATCATAGGAGAAAGCATGAATCCTGCACACTGCATCGGTAAACGACAAATGTAAAGGTGAGAATCCTTTGAAAACCATAACTTACAGTAGTAAGCAAATACACAGGCATAAACCCTCTTAATGTTTTACTGTTCCCTGTGATTTCTATTTAATTTACTTTTTTTGAATGACATTCATTCCCTTAGCAGTCGTGTGTGTCTCTGTGTGTGTGTTTGATAGAGAGAGAGACCTGAAGGCAGGAAAATGCTTATGAGCACCAATACACAGCATCCTGCTAGTATCTTCATCATTTCAAAGCACAAGCAAACAAGCTTCCCTGAAATATAGGCCACACACCCTGAAGAAACATCAGTCCAAAATCATTTTCATTTTCTTTTCTAAAATAAAATATATAGCTTATAAACCACCAAGAGCCAAAGACACATGACCATGAAATATTAAAATTAAATTCCACACTTCCTCTTTTAAAGAACATCATTAGATGCATGTCAAGTTGCCAACCTCGGACAGTGTTAATCACTGAAACTTACTTGTGCTTGAGGTTTGCCCGTGAAACTTATTTGGAATTATATATAGCGACGTTACAGGTGTTGTACTAGCTAATAAGAGAAAACGTAGCTGGTGGAAACTCAGTTCATTTTATTCACTATCCATAAAACTGAATGTAAGGGTATTTATTTATAGTCACCCAAATACATTTTAATTCACTGTCCATAAAATTAGATGTGATCATTTTAATTTTTTATTTAATAGAATGATTAATAATTAAAAAAATTAATAGGAAGAATATTACTTATAATTAAAAATTAAAACAAATAAAAAAAAAGACTAGAGGCTCTAGGGTTGGGCTAACAACTCAAAAGTCCAGGTATGCTTGGACTTGAGACCCAGACTTGCCTACCTAGGTTAATTTATTTATTTATTTTTGCATGTTACCTGATTTTTTTTATTAAAAAAATATAAACAACATGTAGTTTTGAAACTCATTTTTGGATCAAAAAACTTATTTTGTAACTTGTTATCACCTGAAAGTACCTTAAAAAATCATTAAAAACTTTGATAAATCTATTTTCAACCCCTAAAACCTTTTAAAAACATGAAAATCAACCCCATAGAAAAAATAAACTAATCCCAATCAACTTTTTGAAGATAAAGACAACCACCATTGAGTTTCTTTTAAGAAAATGAACTCATTGATATCAAAAAAGATATTTTTCATGGTGGAGTGTGGCCAACCAAAAAAGTTCTCTTCCCTTTATCATTTTCTAGTACTTTTCTTATCTTTTTCAAATTTAAAAATTGATATATAAAATAATAAAATTTTAATCTGGAACATATAATTAAGAAAATAAAAACACCGAAGAATAATCTTATTTTGATTGGCTAGGGGAGATTTAAAGTATATTACTCTTATCTCAAGACAAAATGATGAGTCATAGAATGTTTTTTTTTCTTTTCCTTTCCTTTTAATTTTAGTAGATTGGAGTTTCCATGCCCTTCCTTTTGCAAAATATTTTGCTTTCCTACATGGACTGAATTTTGCCTTCAAATGTGTGGTATTGGCAAAGA
>Ga0307517_10001735_pt1 | contig 35942 bp, 32 predicted proteins | sample 23_EM_MG_FD_194515 | JGI IMG/M metagenome (GOLD analysis project Ga0307517, IMG submission 194515) | Populus trichocarpa ectomycorrhiza microbial communities from riparian zone in the Pacific Northwest, United States - 23_EM | ecosystem: Host-associated > Plants > Roots > Unclassified | place...
TGTCTACGCGCAGTATAACAAGGCCACCTACCGCCCATCCTTCCCCTCTACACCATCCGTCTAGCGTTCACTTCCACACATCTTCTCCCCTCGTCCGTATATCAAATGGCTCCATTGAGAAAAACGAATGCCTCGGGGGAAAGGTCAAAGTAAGGACTATCTCTTCATCAATTTAAGAGCGCATTACCTTAACGTTTCTGTTATTCCCAGACGCCAAACAATCCAGCCCCCGGGGGTTGACGCCACTAGCGCAAAACGCCAAAAGGCCATCCTCGTGCAGCGGCCATTGCCGGTGAGGCGTCCAGGACGTAAGAAATCTTCTCTGTTCAGCATGATCACACATTCCAGAACGTCCAGATATGATCTAACTTTTTAACTTCAATAGTCGTTCATTGACGTCCGGTGCAAGATCACCCTTTGAGCCACCTGTCGAGGATTCGAGGCGAGGGTCAAACATACTACGCATATGTCAGAAATTTGCGACCTAACCACAGCTGGAATCAGGTGGCGCAATCGGGAGGTATCCTACGCTAAAAGCCGGTGTGGGTTCTTGAATGCTCGCGAGCCTACAGCAGCGTGCAAGGGATGGCGCAAACAAGTCAAAGCATACATCACGGTGCTCGGGTGGAACCCTACGTGTCTGACTGGCACCCAAATCGACTCGGTACTCAGTTTTGCACGCTCCCTCACGCCTGTTAAAGGCCGAATTAAATTAATCAAAACAAACCACCGCCACGAAGACGTCGATGAAGTCGAACGTCAAATAGGACTCTTGGTTAGGGACACAGCCAAGAACCTTCAGGCGATGAACGATCGTCCCCATGCGGAACGGGCAGAGGATCCAATAGATGCAGAAGTCGGTGATGTTCAGAGTAAGTGTTCGCCCCCATTTACATTATGCGATTCTACGACTAGTACTCACACTATTTCCAGTGGCCCAATCCCATTGGGCCTCTCCGTACTGCCAAAGGCCGATCAAGATCCACATTATTAGATGAACAGGCGCAACGAAAGCCAGGCACCCCTTCTTGCACTACCCCTGGTATAACGAAGACTCGGGCGGAGGGATTGCGTGGGGAGTCTTAGCATCGCCGAACTTGCAATCCCTACTCAGCGTGCTCAAGCGACAACATGTGGAGGACCCCATCCAATATCCCCGATATCTTATCGGGGCAACTGGGCAAGCAGCCTGCCCGTTACGCCGGCGACCGTTGGACCCCCTCCCCCTCTCGGAGCTCATATTTTTATATACAGAAGATGACATCTGGGTGTGGCTGCTCGCCAACCCTGGCAAACATTCTCGTGATCTCCTGGTGCTGGAGTCACGCCAGGATCAGGGAGAGGGCCGAGACAAAACCCCGGCGCCAGCCTCGGGTGCACATCCATTTTTCGATCGTAAGGCCTGGGACCGGTGGGGGCAGTGGGATGACATCGGAGCCGGGGACAACAACGACGACGACGACGAGAGTCTCAACGATGGCAGCGGCAGCCAAGACGAAGACAATGTCGATTACAGTTACCACGACGATGATCGGGTGCCGCAGGGACAGGTTCACACTCCTGATCGCTGTGGTAGAGACATTATTCAAGGTAACGAAGTAAGTTTTCATTTATTTTCATTCAACATTGTATCTAATAATATATCTAGGACGACGACGGGGACGGCGGTGAATCGGAGGGTGGGAACATCAGCAAAAATAATACCATGCGTCCTGTGCGTCCTGTGCGTCTGACGCACCTGACGCCATCCCGACACGGACCCCTACGTCCTCACCGTCTGGTGCACCGCCTTTGTGTTCTGATGTCGCCTGATCTAGGCATCTCCCGCCCTGACCCCTTCAGATCCAGGACCCTCCTGCCCGGACGCCGGTTCTTTCTCACCGCACGTCAGGGCTTCGTGCATCTTCCCACCTCGCATCGCGATGTTTTCTGCTTCCACCTCCCTTGTCCGGATCCCCCGATCCTGATCTCTCCGGTCCTGACGTCTTGTCACTTCTTCCGGATCTCACCCCCTATACATGCCGCGTCCTGATCCAATCGTGACTCTATCAGACGTCGCCTTGTGTTCGCGGATGCATCGTGAACTAAGTCTAATACCTGATTCTACACCTACAGACTTCTCTTATTCTTAACGCTCTCCTGATGAGTTTTACCGTATCCAGATAGCCGAGACGCCCCTGTGATACGTGGCTTTCCTTAATTCTACTCTAAATTCCATGACTTAGCTTAACGTCCTCATATCAATACTACTAAGCTCATCCGTGTACCCTTTCCCACATGTGAGAGCGAACCCATCCCAATATCATTTATTACAGCCATGCTACTTATTCTCAATCTCCTAACTACATGCATCACTGCTCAGACCTTGCTCCTGCTCTATATCGCACAGCTCGCTATCCGCAGCGGCCTCCTCTGGCGCGTCAAGATCATCAAGGCTGAGCGCGAGGTGTCGCAATGTAGTAGGAGTCACGGTATTCTCCAAAGTTAGCCCGACGGCCACCTGCTGTGAGCCGTCCGGCGTCTGCAGATTGGAATCGTGAAAGGTGAGCCTGAGGAGCTGGGTGGCCGATGCCTGGCTGAAATCGGAAGACGCGACAGTTTCCTGGGAATCGTTTCGGTTATCCAGGGCGCCCACCAGGGTCCCAATACACAAGTTGCCGGAAGTTTGACTGTGAATCCGTGGAGTCCCACGCAGGGGTGGCCGACTCGACAGCTGATTCTGAATCCGTAGAGTCCCACACGCCGGGGGCAGACTCCACGGCTGACTCTGAACCTCGGCGGCGACTGCAGCCCAGTTGTCAGTAAACCCTTCACAGCGATCTTCCGTATCCTATGCTCCTTCTGAAGCTTGGCTTTGATAGTCTTGCGAATGTTCTTAAGGATTATAGTCTGTACACAGTATGGGGAAGAGGCCCACGTATGGCCCTGGCGTCCAAAAAGGTCTTCCGAGCTCAACGTCATGTTAGTATCCTAGCCGGAACGCGAGCATGCCAGGTTCGGGGTCAGGCTCATCTCCTACTGCCTCGGGCCTGAAGTCGCATGTTTCAAGATAGACTCCTGTTTGCCACGCTCGCAGAGTATGGCAGAGTATGGCACAGGTTAAGCAAACCATGGTGCCATTGATCCGACCATGAAAATCCGGTTCGGAAATCCCAAACATTTTCTTGCCCTTGAAGTACTTTCCCCATATTGGCTCAGGGATCTGGGGCGCGAGGAATCAATTCGTTACTTGCTGTGTCAAGTTCATACGTATTAGTTGTGGCCGGGCTATCACAAAGTGCACACTTACCTCATACCCTCTCGGGGAGCACACAAATCTAGCCCTCTCAAGGAGGTAGACCACTCTACGCGGAATCGCCGTCGTGTCTCCCGGGAGATCGTACAATCTTCTAATGTGGTCCTTTACGTCGAAAACAAACTGAGATCTTACTGCAGAGTTTCTCGCGCGTATCTGTCACATTTGGTAAGCACCCCCGGCGGTGTGCGTGATGTTTGAGTATCAGCGTCCACTTACTATTTTTATGCTTGCCTCCGATACTTCAATATTTCCTGCGTCGGATATGTCATCGAGAGCCTTCAGCCAAGAATGGTGGACCTCGGACATCAAAGTAGCAGGCGCTGGTAGTGGATTAACAAACAGGGTGTACTGGAGAATGAGAGTCTTGGCCCGCGTTATTACAGCAGCCTCGGCTCCTGTGGCTATATTTGGCTATGAGTTAGTACCCGGCCAGACGTGCTCGTATTGTGGTGTTCTCGGATCGCCGGGAGGACTCGAGCTTCTGACTCCAGATGTAGTGACACTGTGCGTGGCTAGCGGCGACAAATACGGTGGTAAACTGGAAGATGTGAACGTTGGTGGAGTGTACGCACTACCTTGGATCATACGTCGTGGAGCAGCTGGGGTGCGCCTGACTAGCGCTGCCCCCTGCAATCCAGAGGTGGTTGAAACTCGCACAGTCGAAACCCGGGTGTTTGCTTGTTGTCTGTCCGCAGTTCGTGAGTGGCAACGAGTCCCTGGTGCACTGTCGTCATCTGGAATGTCATTGTCTTCTGCGTCTGGTTCTTTGTCTGATTCAGTTTGATCAGATCTGCGCGAGTTCTGGTACACATCGCTGCTATCATCGCTCTGACGAACTGTCTCTATATGTGGTTGTGCGTCAGGTTCCCCCTCGCGTTCTGTATACGCCGTGGTCTGTAATGTACTCCTTCTTGGGCGCTTCGCAGGTCCTGATACAAGACGTCTTGTGATTTGTGGTGGGGAAGAACTCCGACCTGACGACTGTGCACCGTGGGAGCTGGCCGATTCGGCCGGCAATGTTCGTGTACTATGGGAGCTGCCTGATTCGGTCCACCGCGTTCCTGATCCGGATCCCCTATCGGCGGGTACGGCGTAACGTCTACCCCGGTACCGATTGCCTACTCGAGGAGCAGGCTGGCTGAGTGACTTGCCTTGAGGTTGTCTAGACATTGTGGAATATGGTACTGGACGATTGGCCCAGGTTTCTTCAGAGAGGATAGGAATTAGGACGTAGAAAAGTGTACTGTATCCCGCGTGTTGTGAAGATCAGGAGTTTGTGGTTGTTGTTCAATGGAACAAGTCAGGTCTTATACGCTATGTCTTGTGGGGGGGGATCACATACTATCACTCGGTATTGAAAGAATCCTGTCGCCTGCACAAAGGGGTTTTCTACTTGTTCAACATTATGTTCGTACTCTGGACAAGCTCAGGTATGATGTTCCTCTGGACTCTGGTATGTAAAGGTTCAACCAAATACAAGGTGTCGCTAATGTAGGAGGCGTCGCTAATGCCGCTGGAGCCTAAGCCAAAACTAGCCTCAAGGAGTATCCGTTAGCGACACTAATTCTAGCAAGACACCCGTCACGCCCAAAGCTGATTGGATATTTTGAAGCTCATCTCAGGACGTCGAATCAACACCACTAAATCTCTAGACCTCAGTTTTCACGTCATGCACCCCTTAGTTCGGTTGGCTCACGGCAGCCTAGTTAGGGACCAAGAATGCGAGGCATGCCCAATCAGGAAAAAGGTATCAGACGTCAGCATAAGAGGACGTAAGGATGAGAGATACTGAAGCAAGGGTGCGCAATGGTATCAATACTCGAGTCCTAACACATACGAGTACTAGCTACGATTCCCAAACAGAAAATTCAGGACTCTAAAAAGCAAACTAGATCTAGTATACAGTACGGTATTTGGGTATTTGGGGTAAAAATGAAAAAAGAATCAAACTCGAAACTAGGAAATCTCCAATTATTTTCCACCTGGGCGATGTCTTCCAGAATGGCGTATTCCAGGTGCGGATGGGGTGTTTTCTGGGGCGCGCTCAGAACTCTGAATTGAAGATCCACGTGCCGGGGGTGTCACGGATGCTGGTGGCTGTGTCGGGGCCACATTGGTGGTGGATGGCGGCAGTTGAGTCGTGGGAGAGGGATGTTCTATTGTTCTCTCAGGAGGCGAGAGATCGAGGTTGGCGGCTGGAGTAGCCGGAGGTGAGACTGGGCGCTCATCGCAAATCATAGGTCCGGCAGGTGGTGTGTCCTCGGTGCCATCATTCCCTTGAGGCCTCAAAGCTACGAGCCTAGGATTCGCCAGGAAATTCGTTGCCCAGGGGTTCTCCTGCCCAATTTTCCGGAGTTTTTGCAGCATCTCGGACTCGGAAGGCCGAGACGTACCAGAGGGCACCCCCGACCCCGGTGCAAAATCGATTAGACCTCACCGGCACCTCCATTTCCAATGGCATATTCCTCCGGCGCCTTGAGGGGCCCGGGACTCCCGGTGACTGGTCCTACATTGACAATTAGCTATCTTATTTTGATCTAAGTCTATGTTCAGTCTAGATACTTACGTCTCCGTCGTCCACAACGATAACGCCAGCACCAGGAGGCGCCCGAGTGGCTCCCTCTTGCTCGGCCTGTAGCCATTCATCCTCGTCAATCCACTCCTCCGCCTCCTGCATCTCTCGCACCGCATCTTCAGCACCGGCCCATTCATCCCAGACGTCGCAGTTGAAAAAGGGGTACCTCCCATTGGGAGGCTCGGGCGTCTCGTCCAGGTCATCGCCATCTTCGGGACATGACTCAAGACCCATGAGGTCCAGGAGATTGTGGCCATTGTTAGCGAGAAGCCACGCACGAATGGCGTCATCTCTATTCAAGATTATGAGCTGGCGCAGGGGGAGAGGATCTATGGGGTCCTGGGGTAGTTTGGTAGCACCCTCACCTGTCGCACCGATCAGATACCGGGGGCAGTTGATTTCCTCTTCGACGTCTTGCCCTCTTACCACCCGGAGCAGATGCCTGATGCTCAGGGTAGCCAGAACCCCGCAGGCGATGCCGCGGTCCGAATCTCTTACACACCAGGGATGGCCGAGGAAAGGATGCTGGGCAGCCGGAGCTCCCGTTCAACGAACGATACGGATTCTCACAGCCTGAGGGGAATACGGGGAATCCCAATCGGAATGAGCCACTGGCAACACCTGTTAGTGCGGCGCTAAGTGAATAAAGATGGATAACACTTACTTGGAGGTTCCGCAACGTCACCACGACCATCCCGCTCAGTCCTTTGACGCTCGTTGGACGTCTGCAGTTTCTGGGCTGAATCTTTGACCAGGATCTTCAGATGCCGGACGAGTTCCCAAACGTCGTCTGCGTGATGCTGGCTTTGATGAGCTCAATGCGCTCCCTGACTGGCGAAAGGCCATGAGCAAACGATATAATTGAATCACCTTGCGATTCGGTTAGGCGCCCAGGGTCCAGAGGGCGAGCCATGATATAGGCCTTTATTTGCTCGCGCCATGTGGCACAGGCGGCAGATGAACCTTGCGGATGTTTGAATCCACACCACGATTTCACATAAGCAATATCACCGTATACAGTCCTGGTTTGAGTTAGATTGTCAGTATATCAGATTCTGATTGCAGGATAGTTTGGTTTTATATACACTGAATCTCCCGCGGCCGGTTGGAAGTCTGCGCGCACCTCAGGCTCCAGTTCTCTGTTCATTTTAAAAATGTTTGTGAGTTCGATATCTTATGATTCCACATCAAGACCATTCCATGATTGCTTACACTTCTTCCACGGGGCGACGGGCGGCCGCACGTGTCTGATTTCTTCTTCGGATACCGCTCTGAACATCTCGTGTAGGAGGCTGAGCCGCGGGACGTCTAATAGGCAGAAAGCTATTAACTTGGGTTAATAATACTAGGAGAGGTAGCTTGCTTACTTTCCCTTCCGCAACGGACGTCTGGTGAGTGGGGAGGTAAGAGAGATGGAGGGGTCGGAGGCATCGGAGGCGTCCTTATATAGATAGCCCCGACGCTGTACATTTCGCCGGCTGTGAGCCCTAGGGGCCGTACAAGCAGGGAATCCAACTTACGGTGTACCGCGACATGGTGATGTCGATTTATGAGGCTCGGATACAGTATCGTGGGATAGCTAACGAATGCACTGCTCTAATGACGGCGGATAAGGATATAGGACGTAGATTGAATGAAGACAGGCGAAAGATTGTGAAAAGTACTGAGTCGTGATTGTCACGGGTGGTGATATTTGCCCCCCCCCCCTTGAAATATTGTTTTAAGCCTCACGAGTATCCATGCTCGGGGTACTCTGACCTCTCTTGGCGTCAGCCTCAGGGTCATGCCAAGACTTTAGCTCTCATCACTGAACTTGAACGCAACCCCACACGTCATGTGTAAGCGAACCCAGACGAAAGAACTCGTCAATTCAAGATCTGCACGCTGTGACAAATCTATTCTAACACTCTATGAACTCTATGAAATCTATTAAACACAAATGCTAAATCACTAATATTTTTTGGCAGACTCAGGGTAAGATCGAGGCATCGTCAGATGGACCAAACTCCGCGGACATTGTCAGGAGTAGTCTCTTAGCCTCCCTTGAACCGGGGTCCTCGTCACCTTTTTCGTCATCGAATTGTGCCCGACGCTTCAGGTCCTCCTTTGCGTTCAGCCACTCGCGGACACTGGCAGCCTGACGCGATTTCTTGCACAAACTCTGAAAGTCCAAATCTTCCGAATCGGAATGAGCCCCACGCTTCCGTACCTTGTCATCATGAGTATGAGCCCCGCCACCTCTCTGTTCCGACCCCTGGTGAGTATTCATTTGGGATAGCGATTGGATTCCGTGTGGTATACGAAAAGCGGGGGATTCGCCTGGATCTCCAACCGGTGATAGTGATGTTCGGATGCTTGCTTCGCGTGGCTCCCCGGCGTCAGAGACAACTGATGATCAACTGCTTGATACTGGATGAAAAAGCGGCGAGTCGTTTGCCTGTTTACCAAAGGCATTGGCTGGGCCGGAGTCAGCTCCCGCATCCCCTTGTAGGGCCTGAAGGCCATGACGTCCCGCCGCATGCTGAGCCCAATTGGCGACGGCATTTTCGTGAAGCTAGTCGTGCCCTCTCAATGGCGGAGTAGCCGGCCGCTCCCGAGTCGCCGGCCGGTGACAATAGACCAAAAGATCCAAGGATCCTCGAGAACCGGATTCGACAGCAGCCAGGCTCTTACGCCTTCATCATTCCTGATGAACATGTAATCTATATAAGACAACTGGAAGGCAGGATGCAGACGCAGCTGATGACGGCCTTCACCATTTGCCCCAAGTATGTAGCGAATTGCGTTGTGTGGCACAGTTCTCGCAATAATTGCTGACAGTCCATGTATATCATTGGAATTTAACTCAGCAAAACCTACCCCATGGAGATTTTGGGGACGCCAATGGAGAAGGTGATAATTGGGTCGTTGTGCGCCACCACTTGCAGGATTACACACCCAAACAATACAGACAGCACGTGGACGTCCAAGCATAGCGCTCCAATCTATAAGTTCTAAGTCAGTAAGTGATAACAAATACATCCGGATTATTGCGAAAACTCACTAATTGGGGACGGATCGGACGCTGCGAGAGGTACTCGCCGTGCCACGTCATGGGCTGGAATATCTGCCGGGGGAGCATGTTGGACCCGCACCCGCGTACCAGGGATAACCATTGGGAGAGCCTGTTCGATTTGCGCAGGATTATTCGCTGCCAGTTGAGGATTGTTCTGCGGTTGGAGATTCGCGGGGCCGGGAATGTTCTGGGCTTGGGGTACCGCCGGACAATGTTGGACCACCACCGGCGTACCAGGAATGAACATTGGGAGAGCCTGTTGGATTTGCAGAGGATTATTCGGCGGAAGTTGAGGATTGTTCTGCGGTTGGAGATTCGCGAGGCTGGGATTGTTCTGGGCTTGGGGAATCGCCGGATGTAACAGGTTTATTCCTGTCTATCGAAAATACAATAGAACCGGCGGTAGACCTGCTAGTGCTGGTGCTAAGGGAGGCTTCAAGGGACCGGAGGTAAGAGATAATAGTTGAAGGACAAATAGAACTCAGGGACTCAGGGATTGCCGTTCAACCAAGTGTATTCTTAGACTGAAGGTCTGTCAAAGTCTGCTGTCTCCTGCTAGCCAGGAGACTGGTTTAAATACAGAACCCAAGAGCGATAGCCTTCCTGCAATCACGATCATTACCAGTAGCTGCGCACATACCGGAATCCTGTAATCCTGCAAGACCAAAGAAAGAAACATCGCTCAGCCTCCACCAGTGCTACATGACCATTCCATACCCGGAATCCTAAATATAAACTTCCAGCAAAGCAAACTAAACATAGCAATACGATAGCATAGCCTATCTGACTCAGAGACAGTGGCGGAGCTGATATCAAATCAAATAAACCAAATATAAATCAACTAAACATAGAAGATCCTGCACTGCCCGCTCCTGTGTACCGTTACCGGAACATGTACACATGTTACACCGGAGCATGTTGGACCCGCACCGGCGTACCAGGAATAAACACTGGAAGAGCCTGTTGGATTTGTGCAGGAATATGCGCTGGAGGGTGAGGAATGAGCTGAGCTTGGGGAATCGCTAGGGGTGGAGGATGGTTCTGAGCTTGGGGATTCGCCGGAGCATGTTGCACCCGCACCGGCGTACCAGGAATACACCCTGGGAGAGCCTGTTGGATTTGCGCAGGAATATGCGCCGGAGGGTAAGGAATGAGCTGAGGGTGGGGAATCGCTGGGGGTGGAGGATTGTTCTGAGCTTGGGGATTCGCCGGGGGAGCTGGTGCGTTTTGGGCTGGCTCTGGAGCATTGTGGACAACTGCGCCACGGTTCGGTACAGCTGTTGCAATACTCCACTGACACTGAGCTGGAGCGTTGAGCGGTAGTAGCACCGGGTTCACAATGACTTGCCAAGGGGGGACACCCGGGCCAGGAGGCACTTTCTTAGTTGTCTTAATGGTATGAGCCAACTTCTTCCCACAGTCCTTAACCAGTTGAAGAACTGCCTCGTCAATCTCCTGCATACTAGGCATGTTATTGACTGCAGACGCCGTGGCGAGCTCATCGCAGGCAGGTTTCAATCTCCTCATGCCTCCGACGATTTGCTGGAATTCGGCGTCTGGGAACTGACTATTATCTGTAATATAGCCCCTGGCTAAAATCTGATCTTTCACAGCGCCCCGCCACGTAAGATATTAAGCGGGGGGGTGACCGTTAGGATGAGAGGGGACGCCCAATGTTAACTTATGATCGCTAATCTTACGATGATCCATGCGTCGAGCTGAATACTCCCCAACGAGAGTATTACCCGGAAGGTGATACCTCTGCCCCGCGGGCGGCGGCAGCTGCACTCCTCCGGCGGGCATCAGGGCGTACTGTACATTGTTGATATTCTGTGCCATTGCGGTGGATTCTTGGTGTATATAGATTGTAGTATTTGGGGATGCTAGTGATGTGATAACGGTGGCTGTTGTGGATGTTCTGAGTGTGAGATGAATCTTGGTATGAAATCCCTCTAGTATCGTGATCGGTTCACTTTATATATAAAACCCTACCAGATCCTCTAGGTTCTTTGAAAGAATCATGAATTCGTTTCATGATGTAAAGAAACTCAAATCTGACGCTCTATAGCAGGACTACCATTTTCTAATTCAACTTGAATAAATGAAACATGAAACACATTCGGGCAGGAACATAATATTTGCCGTCTCAGATTTTAAAGGAAACCATAGCTGATACCACGTGACGCCTACACTAAACTCTATCAACGACTAGATCATGATTATCGCATGCAGGCCCCTTCGCCCTACAAGCGATCCATACGCGTTCAAGAGGTCAACACTCGACATAGCCGTACGCTCGAATCTACACAGAGCCCACGGGATCAACAGAGCAAAGTCTAACCATCCCTAGCAAATGTCCATTCTGCGGCCGAAAATCCACCCAGTCTGGTGCATATAAGAAGCACCTGCTAACTGCCCACGGGGTCTGGACATTGTCCTCGCATCTACCATACAATATATCCATATGGAATCAAGCGTATTGGACAACCCAAACGCGAGCGAGCGCCAGGATTCCGACTGTGAATCCGCTCCAGGCCCTCCTGCATCGGATCCTAACGCATTTTATCGAGATATTGCATATGAGTCTGATACTGAAGTACTCGATGACGCTACGTCTCCCTCTGCCGGCAAACAGATTCCTTATGCAGGTGCCGGAGAAGCCACCAGAGACGTCTACGGGTTTGAGCACCAATACAGCAACCTGTGCGAGGACCCTTGGGCACCATTCAATAGCGCGCAAGGTTTCAAACTAGCATCCTGGTTCATTGAGGGAAAAGTATCCGAATCACGAATAAATCAATACTTCTCGAGTGGCCTAGGAGATGCAGAATCAGTCGGGTATAGCTCCATGCACACGCTGGACAACCACCTCCAGTTACTAGACCCGTACAGTCAATATCTGCAATGGTTCGAAGGACAGGTCGAGGATGGCCAAAGTACTTTGCCATTTTTCTACCGCAACGTACTAGGTTGTGTTAGATATCTCATCGCCAGATCGCATACCGAGAGGACTTGGTCTATGCGCCACGGCATGAATATGACTCCACCGGGCACTGGCAGAGAACATATGCAGAAATGCATATGGCGGATTGGTGGTGGGACGTGCAAGTAGAGCATCCGAGTCCCACACTCTGTTGGAAGACCTTAGCTGACGGATGATAGGAGACACTTCCGCCGGGTGCTACAGTTGTTCCAATAATTGGGATGTCAGATCAGACTAACCTCACGAACTTCTCGGGTGACAAGAAAGCGTGGCCCGTCTATATTATGATCGGAAATCTTCCATCGCCCCGGCGCAATAGCCCAGGATCAATGGCTGTTCTGCTTCTCGCCTTATTGCCTATTCCTCCCAAATTCTCAAAGTCCTCCAAAGCCGACAAACGTCTGAGCAAAATCAACGCTGACACTCTACAAGATGTATTCGAACTCATCTTCGCGCCCCTACAGGACATGGCGCATGCCGGCATTGCCATTGACTGCGTCGACGGCAAGGTTCGACAGTGCTTTCCAATTCTCTCCGCGTGGATCGCCGACCATAAGGAAAACGTGGCACTACACGGGTTAAAGACAAACGCCTGTCCTAAATGCGAGGTGCCTACCAACGAATTAGGAACCAATGCCAAAAACTATCGATCCAGAGATTACGCAAGATACCAATGCTACAAACCCGAAAATGCGAACTCAGGCTCGGAGTCCGATAACGACCATGTCATGAGTGACAATCTTGGTATCGGCCAAAATTCTTTTCACAGACTGGACTGGGTTTCAGCGTCTGATCTGTACAAACCAGACATGCTCCATACCATTTATCTCGGGCTATTTAAGCATATGATGGACTGGATCAAATGGTTTCTGAAGAAACAGGGGCGACTGCAGGCTTTCGACAACGTTTGGAAGGCATTACCGCCATACCCGGGATTCTTGTTTCCCAAAAAAGCCTACTGCGAGGTTACACAGTGGCAAGGGAAAGAGATCAGGAATCTGGGGCGCTGTATTCTGGGAGTTCTCGCCGTGGCTCTTCGCCAGCCAGGAGGTGCGCAAGCAATTCCTTTCAAACGTGCTCTCAGATGCGTCAGGGCACTTATCAACTTCAATATGATGGCACAATACCGAAGCCACACACCTGACACAATAGCATACATGGAAGATTATTTGGACCAGTTTGCTAGGATGAAGGATATCTTCTTGGAGTTTCGAGTGACTAAACGCACACAGGCCAAGGTTGACAAGCAACGAAAGCAGATCCGACGGCAGAGAAGCCTGATGAGGGAGGGAGCGGCCCCATCCGCGCGGCGCCGGATGCGTGATGACGATCGCGACAAAGAGAAAGAACTGCGTATGGACATGATTAATGCCGAATCACATTTCAACTTCGTCAAGATGCATCTACTAAGCCACTTTTGTGACCATATACGCCAGTTTGGAAATATTCCGATGTATTCCACGAAGATCGGAGAGCTCGCCCACAAGACGCAAATCAAGGAAGGATGGCGACAATCAAATAAAAATGATGCTGGTGCCAGATCGTGCACAGCCACGGTCGTCAACATGCCATCCAGAAGAGACTATTGAACTTGGAATCTCTGCAAGATCGCACCAAGGGTCTCTCCGCCGACGTCCTGAAGCATTTAGATAGGACAACCAGCACGGTATCGCAGCCGGTCATCCATCGAAGGATCCTGAAGCGACGTCGGGACGACGTGTCCAACGTCGATGATTTTAGCAGGATCTCGGCAGTCTAACTCGATATTATATATCGTGAATTGATACGATATAGCAGGCATAACCTACCGATAGACCACCGTCTTCCGGAAGACCATGCGATACCTCGATCACTGCCTGTTGAGCTACTGACGCAACATGAAATCCCAGTTCTTGCGTTCCAAGAACCAGATGTTTACGAGATCCACCGTGCACGATCCACAGGGGCCCTACACTTTAGAAACCAGGGCAGTCGCAGTGATTGGATTTGGGTACAAGCGGGTACGGAAGAAATGTATGGTGCACTGAGGGGTTGTCTACCGGCAAAGCCAGTTGCCCTCTTGAAAATCAGGGACTACAGATGCGACAATACGCATACTCTGCATCTGGTCGCCGGGGTTCAGATGCTGACCCCAGTCAACTCCGGGCGTCTATCGGATCAACATGGCCTTGTTACAGTGCAGATGAGGGAGGACGCACGAGGGTTTACAATAGTAGATATAGGGACAATCCTCGGTCTGGCGCATCTGATCCTAGAGGAGGACCGGCGGTGGCTTGTGAATAGCCGGATTGATTTGAGAACATTTAACGAGATTTATTAAGGAATCCGGATGAGAGAATCAGGACTCGGCTATACGTGAGAATCCTACACCTTGATACCGTATATAGAAGATATAGAAGCCAGTTTCTTGAAACCCAGTTCATTAGATTGGCAGACCAGTGAGGCGTAAGGCCTGAGGCCTGAGACGTGAGACATTAGACAGGATGTGACCAAAACAAAAGAGCTGGGGCCCCAGACGCCAGTCGACGTCTGAGGAAGCAGCCGATTAATTGTGATTCCGGGGATAAGGGATGTGTTAGGACGTAGAGATGAGAAAGAAGTGACGAGAACAAGAGTCTAGAGTAGTCTAGACGCCGGGAGGAGACGACGTTGCGTCAGGACAGATGGAACGTTGCGGGGCAATTCAGGAGGCGTGGAATGTGGAGGGGCGTTGCAACCCAAGTCAGGACGCACAGGACGCATGGGACGCAGAAAATACGTCGCTTGCGTCAGGATGCAACGCCTGCAGATCAGACGCAGGATCTGTTTTTGCGGATGAACACCTCAGGGAGCGATTATTCTCCCGTCGGAGATCCACCAGGCAGACGTACCGGGGATTCACGATACCAGGATTCAGACACTGGGCCATCTGAGAAGGAGCGGGCTACAGTCCTGAGGGCTATTGTTCAAAACGATCCCTGGCTTGCAAAACTCTTGAAGAGTCCCGAACAAGAGGCTGTGGCGCCCCGACCAGGATCGGGAGCTGTGGCGCGCAGGACTAGAGAGCATCGTGGCCCAGGGCGTGGGCAGGACTGCACTGTAGACACACCTGCTGCCGAAACAGAACCACCAGAAGATCGCGATAGTCATTGGGCCAAGGCCCCCACCCCGGCGCCTGAGACGTTTACTCGAGGAGAGTCTACCCCCCCTCCTCCGACCCCTTCTCACTCAGCTACCACTTCTCCTGCGCCTACGCCGAGCATTCCTCATTATACTACAAACCCCCACCCACCCCAGCAAATTGCAGCAGGGGGATCTCGGGATACCCGCCCCCCAAATGCGACGAATATGGCCCACACGCCCAGCCCCGAACCACACAACAAACCTGAACCCCCGATGCACACTGCCCCCTGACGTGGGAGAGGCCGTCGGGGGCGTCACAGAACATGAACTTGAACATTCTTGCCACTTCCCGATTATTTTTTTCACGCCACCCCAAAAATTCCATATTACATCTACACGCTTCCAAGACGTCCCGTATTCTCTTACCTTTTCGTGTCAGGTACACACTTCCTAGACGTCTCATATTCTTTACATTTTCGTGTTCCTATCCCCTGTATAATAGTCATCAATTCCTTGTACCCCCTTACTTTGGCGTCTGATATTCGCTACTTTTAGAATCTCGTTGCCACTTACTGTATTTGTGCACATCGCGTTAGTAGACATGATCCGCCTGCGTCAGATTATTCACAAGGTTGTATTCCTTGCATACCGATTTCAGGATGCTGAGTGGTGCTGATTCGCTGTTCGGAGATGAGAGTAGATACTCCTAATCCTCTTTGGGCGTGGTCCATGTTTTCCGTGCAACCTAGTCGTCAATCAACGCTGATTGCAGCTAGCTTTCGCCCAGCCGGCGACATTTGCGCCACCATCATTTCGCTTATTTTTTCCGACGCCCAACACCTGCCTGTGGGGTCCTATGGATTTCAGCTCCAAAGCCCAAGTTGAACCTTCACGATCCCAAAGCCCTATTTCATAGGGAAAATCGCGACCTTCGGACTCTGCGTTCCTTGTAGTTCTCCCGACGACAGTATGATGTGTCCTATGAATGTTACGATTGTCAGTGTAGCGGGCGCCGCCACGATGGCAATCATTCCAATACAGATCCTAGGCAATTCTTTCACTCTCATACGGAGTGATAGTCTGTGCATAGTTAGGTCCGGTCCGGCGTGAACCACAAGGTTGTATTCCTCTCAATAAGTTTTCAAGAAGCTAAGTGGAGCAGATTCGCCGTTCGGAGATGTGAGTAGATACTCCTGATCATCCTCTTTTGGCGTAGTGTGTTTCCCGGGCAACCTCGTCGTCAGCCCATGCTGCTTGTAGCTAGCTTTCGTCCACCGACATTGACGCCACCATTGTTTCGCCTTTTTTTCTGATGCCCGACCCCCGTGTGTGTGGTCCTATGGACGTCTTGAATTTCAGCTCCAAAGCCCAACTTGAGGCTTCACGATCTCAAACCCCTATTTTGTAGGGAAATCTCCTGCATCGGACGTCCCGTCTAACTCTCCTGACGACAGTATGATGTCCCCTACCAATGTTGCGATTGTCTGTGTCGCTGGCGCGGCCACGATCGCAATAATTCCAATACCGATCGTGGGCAATTCTTTGACTGTCATACCGAGTGATAGTCTGTGGATAGTTATATCCGGTCTGGCGTCAACCGCCTGCCTCAGATTATTCACAAGGCAGTACTGTATTCCTTGAATACAGTTTCTGTTGGTGGTGATGATTCGACGCTGGGAGATGAGAGTAGATCCAAATCCTCTTTTGGCGTGGTGAGTGTCTCGCGAACAGCCCTCGTCGCTAACCGATACTTCTTGCAGCTAGATTTTGCATGTCCGGCAACGTTAGCGACACTTTCATTTCGTCTATTATTTCTCACGATAGACCTGTGAGTCCTAATTCCTGAACCGCGGATATGGTATTGAAAGTTTAAACCCCTTTGTGTAGGCACATCCCTCCCTTGCATACCAAGTGATAGTAAGTGAGCCTACCACACCCCTAAATCCTAGTATACAGGAATAAGACCTAACGCGTCCTCTTCGACAAAAGGAAAATACTCACTCCTCGCTTCCACCAAACTCGACACATCCAATTATCAGATTGACTCCAATCTTTACCAACATTCGCTACCCGTCCTATATCCCACATGCATCTGAATTGCAGCAGTCAGCGAGCACCCCGGGTAGGCAATCTTAACTGGCGCAGGCGCGACATCATACACGACTCTATGGGGTCAAGTCAGCCAACTCCACGAGTGTGCAATCAGAGCCGGCGAAGGCGCGACGTCATACCCGACTCTATGGGATCGAATCAGCCAACTTCACGAGGGGGCAATATGAACCGGCGTAGACGCGATGTCGTACCAGTGGATAGGCTGTCCAGATCGGTAACACAACAGACCGCATCCGGCAGCTCCAATAGTGCTGAATCGTGGGGTCGTAATTCTTCCCCACCAGCAATCGCGAGACGGCTTCTAGTACGACCGGCCAAGCGCCTCCGGAGTAGCACAATTCAGACCACAGCATATACTGAACCTGAGATGGAGGCTGAGGGACAAGGGCATATGGAACCCGTCCTCCTCAGCGACGATAGTAGTGATGAGTAGCAGATGTCACATCCAGGCGACGAAACTGAACCGGACACCGAACCTGAAGGAGCGAACCTCAGTGGTGGGGATGAGACAACACCAAGACCTCGTCGTGGGCCACGATTGGTGGAGACACACGGAAACAATTGCCCAAGGACGGTGCGAATTTCGACCAACTCTGGTTCACAGGAGGCAGCAATTGACCCACAGACGCCCGCGGCCCCTGTGACCATAACTCCCGGTAGGCCCTTGTCCCCCGCGACATTCCCATCATCAAGCGTAGCACGGTATTCGTCCCCACTTGGCGTCCCTAGCACAACAACGTCTGGTATCCGGAGCTTGAGTCCACGAGGCGAACCGAGTACAAGAGGAACTGTGTCTGTCCGGCATGTAATTAATTTGCGGCAAAACATGGTGACAGGTGTGCAGGGGGAAATACTAGGCGTAGCAAAGGATCTGATGCTTCAGTACCCCCTGTATGTTAACCCACTCCCGAACCCGGTTGCTTTGACGTCTGAGGGGCATAGTGTTTGGAGTCGCGCGCAAGATGAGATTGCGGATGCCTGAAATGTTGAACCGTCGTTGAAGAGTATAAACATTGTAAGTCAGAGGTCACAACCATAAAAGGTACTGCACTAACTACGAACGATAGATCAAAAACACTCTGCTGTGCGGGCGCAGTTCGTCCATTATATAAAAAATCATATACGGGAATTATACCGACTACCAGCCTGAGGTGACCCCACTGCCATCGCTCGTAGAGTCGAATACCTTCTCAAGGATGACAGGTTCATGTGCCACTCAAATAGGTATGAGGTGTGTATCCGCCCATCGCCCGTCCAACCACGACTTCCAATCATGACTGACCATGACCTGGATGCAGCCTATATCATTTTGGTTCCTCACGCCTCAGATTGCCAACGCCATCTATGGTAAGTATTTCAATGGCAAGAGAAAGCTTGGGATGCTAGACCCGGAATTCATCAATCGTGTCAATAGTACGATGGTGTGTCTCACTTGTGCAATCCTGTGCCATCAACTACACGCATATCGACTTGGGGTGTATCAGGATCCTCCGGACTTCACGCTTGACGCAGTTGGAGGCAGGAGACCCTCAATGTCCCCCCCGTCCTTGGTTTTTGTTCTGATGACTAACCAATCTTGCAAGACCTTTTCTTATGGCAGAAGAACACCTGGCGGGCAGTACCACGGCCAACGCAGCAACTCATGCTCAGGAATCTGCATGAGACGATCACAGACAGGATCTAGCAAGATCATCGTGTAATGCAGGAAAGTTGTGAAGGCTTTGCTGACAATCATGACGCAGTTGATGCCGAAGTGGAGCGTCAGCTATCCAGGCGTCAGCTATCTAGCCGGAATCCAAGACGAGCTGCTGTGCGGGAACAGACACTGCTCAACAATGACGCCGGGGGTTCAGAGCACTATCGGCAGAGTCAAGATGCATCCCAGGGGAGCGAACTGTGGTTTGACTACAACCAGGCGTCGTTCGCCCCGGCACTTCAGATGCTAGATTCAGATCCGGTGAGCCTAGGTTACTCACAGGAGCTGACACTGGGACTAACGCAAGAGGGGCCAGTGACCCCGGGTTTTGCCAGTCAGCTATCGTTGAGCCTGGACGACTTGCCGGAAAGTGACGCAGGCGTGGGAGAGAATAGTTTTTTGTAGACTTGGCGATGTGTGAACGGTTGAGTTTATTGAATTTGATTTGCAGGAAATGTAAACTATTAGATTTCGGTTGGCCGATCCGTGAAGCCGTGAGGACAATTTGGGGTGTATTTCTGAGCGAGATCTGAGTGAGAGCTCAGAAACGTAGAATCGCCATGGCCAGGGTGTCCTGGACGCCCTGGTCACGGCAGTAGACTAGTAATAATATAATATCAAGATGCGAATGAGGTTCAAAGTCACGATACAAGGGGCACAAGGGCCTCGAAGCTTTTGTGAATGGCACTCTGTAATACGAATGAATAGTCGAGCAATCGAGACGCCGTCAGGAATATGTGTGCTATCATGACGCCGTCGAGAGTATGCATGTGAGCCATCACGACATCGTCAAGACGGCGTCTGGATTATGTTTGCTATCACGCCTCCATCGAGAGCATGCAAGTGTGTGATCACGATGCCGTCGCGACGATCATGTAAGCTATTTGGAAGGCATTGGGAGCCTATAGCCAGACATGGCAATTGATGCAGAGGCGGTTCAAATATCGCTGTGTAGCATCCGGAAAACTAAACATCCGGATAGTCTTCCGGATGCTAGAGTGGAGTTGGATTCCGCCATGACGAGGGAGGCACAGGAAGGTGGTCGTTGGGATACGGGAGAGCTTAGGCTCTGAGAGCATCTGGACGCATGCGCTTGGTGGTGGACGTCGTCGGGATGTCGAGGCCGCAGGGGTAGATGGGGAATGGCGTCCAGAGTAACGGTTAACGTTCTGAGCGTCCTGAGCGTCTGATGCACGGGACGCTCAGGACGCATATAATAATTTTTGCTGATGCATATGGGTTGTAATTTTAGTATATAAAAAGAATCACCAGTACCTGTTCATGCACATCATACCATCTATGTTATTGAAATTGTTGACCTCCTTCAGTCAACTAGTGTCAATTGGTCAATTATCCTGGTATGGCACGGCAGGCATGTTGAGGATGTCGGAGAGGCTGTGCAGAGGAAGACTTTGCAAGCGACCCACAGGGTCAATTAAAGAAAACCTGCAGACAGTGTTTGGTAAGTGACCAGTTTGATCTATAATTCTCTTGTCAACTACTCTATTTTAAAAGATCTGCTTTTTTACCTTGGCTCAAGTCGTAATGTTATTTTCGTAATATTTGATGATAGGAAAGAGGTCGCAATCAAAGACAAACAAGCCAGCAAGACTCCATGGTCAACTGCCCTCCAATTGATAATAGACCCAATGAGATTCCACAAGAGTCTATTGAATATCCACTGCAATTGCCTCCCACTAGTTTTCCCCTTGCCTATACTACTAATAGTAAACAATGGTAGCCTTTAATATGTGGAAGAATCAACATTGGATGTTCATATTGCAAAGCGCTGCATTGGGTTTCTAAGTGAATTGTTGATCGTGGAATTCACCACCTACAGTTCGAGAGCTGCTGCAAGTACAGCGATGTAGTATTACTACTACTTATGAGACCCCCTGAGACTCTGGCTTCTTTACTCAATAATTTGGATTCCATAAGCAAGGCATTTCGGCGCACTATCAGGGATTGGAATTCAGCCTTCTAGTTCATATCTTTATCCTATAAGATGGACAAATGTTTAGGAGTTCATGGCACGGGTATACAAATCTTTCAAATATATGGAGAGCTTTACCCTCTGCAAGGACCACTCATACTACCTGGTATGTTGGGGCTCAGTACTCGTAAATGTACCTATATGATCCAGCATTTGAAATACAAGTCAGAGCCAATCTACTTCCCAATTTGCGTTCTGAAACTTTGCAACTGAGGACCAACATTCTTCATATATGTTCCACATGAATTGCCCTATATAAAATGGCAGGAGAGTCACTTCAGGAAACTCAGGATTGAAATACTAGTGATGACTTTACAATTGCTATTAATCCTCAATTGCAATTAATAGTCAATGGTGAAGCAGATGTAAGGACAACGAATCGGCCAAGGGCAGACGAGGTGGCAATAATCATACCGGAGGAGTATGATAGGAGAGGATTTCGAGATATTATTCTGGCTTCAAGAGATGAGAGAGAAGAAAATTGACGACCACTCCTTCAACTTAAGGGGATTGATCAGAACCATGCTGCATATCTTCCCTTGCACTAAGTGGTACTGTTTTTCAAAGGGTGAATTAGGCTGGTACAGGGAACTTGAATTTAGGAATCTGGATAGAAAATGGCAGAAGCTTCGGTTGGCACAAAGAGTATTCTACTGATATTGTCTACATGTCAGAGAAGATCAGCACACAACTATCTTTCACTGCCAAGGCATATTTACAAAGTTGGTGGTTGATGCATGGGCAACCTGTGACCAAAATAAGTTACTGTGGATTCAAAACTATTTGGCAAATCTACGGGCAGATCTTTACAATAGATGGGTCAATATTCTTGAAAGAGATGATATTGCAATTGATCCTCATCAGCAAAAAAAAGAATTTGCTTGGCACGGACAGAGCCTGCTTCCAGACGAATAGCATCCGCTCCTTGCGTCCTGTCCTCCCGGATCGCCTGTGGCTTCTTTCCCTTTCATCTCTTGCATCTGGTGCAGCCGGACGTCCCACATTGCCTCCACAGCCTGCGATGGGCTTATTGCCACCCTACCCCCTCCTAGTGCCTCCCCCTTCTATCCGCCCCCTTAACCTCTCGTCTAGTGTTGGTTGCGGGGCGGGGCGGGGCAGGTTTTGACTCGCGAGGCCCCGCCCTTACACGGGGCAGGGGGAGTATTTTTCCGATAATCCCCGCCCTGCCTCCGTCCCGGGCCTGTCCGCACTCATTCCCTAGACAGGGTCCCGTCTGCCCTGTAACAAACTCTACTCTCGTCTACTGTCCTCCTGCCTACACCTTGTGGCTGCGCGCGTCCGGCGGCCATCTCTTCTACCCACCCAGCTCTGGCAACCTCGATCTGTCTGCTTCCATCCGCTTCAATCCATCAACAGAAAAACCCTTTACTCCAGAGGGATAGGGCCTGTGTCTCGACGGCTTGCGTTCGCCGCATTCGTTCCGTACGTCCTAAATGTCCGCCTTTGCGTCCTGTGCATCCAGAACATCCTCAACGTCCGGGCGTCCCAGGATTGCACCGCCTGTGCCTGGTGCCTCCTAACACCCTTGTTCCCGTCCTCACCACCCGGCGCACTCGTCCCGGGTTGATTCTGTCCAAACACCCACCTTCAGTCTCTTCTCGCCCGGGGTTCGCTCAAGTATACCTGCCAGATTGTGGGAGCCCGAAGGCCTAGATTCGTCCGGGGATGCCCCATAATTCTTGCAATACCCTACCGACACACTACGCAAACGCCTCCCCTTGCCCGCACCCTGCGAGCACTCTTTGCGGACTCTTACCCTCGTCCGGACCCTGCTGGCCCACTACGCAGACGCCGACCTTTGTCCGCTTTCACACTCTGGATTTCTAGCATGGCCTGTATATAATTTTATATATTGCATTAAGGGTAGTCTGCTATACCCTCTTGGCCAAGTTGATTCCGGGTACCTTGATGGGAATTGCCATCTCACGCGTCTGGCTTCAACTCGGCCGAGTTCGTATTATACACAATTCTTTAGTCGATTCTACATAGTGTTCATTACGGGGCGAGGCGGGGCGGGTTTTCACTCGCCAGACCCCGCCCTTACACGGGGCTGGCGGGGGTATGTTTCGGGTAATCCCCGCCCTGCCCCCGTCAGGGGCCCACCCGCACTCATTTCCTGGACGGGGCCCCGTTTGTTACCACCTATTTTTAACGGGGACCCGTCTGGGGTATGGGTGGGGCGGGGGCCTGAGCGGGGACAGGGGCAGGGAATGCCGAAAAAGACACCCCGCCCCAGGCCGTTGAGTGGGGCGGGGCGGGGAAAAGGGCCGGGGGCCCGCGTTTTTCGGGGCCCCGTCCGCCCCGTAACGAACTCTAATTCTACAACATATTTCACAAATCCGCCCTGCTCTCACGGCTAGTGTTCGTTACGGGGCCTCCGGGGCCCCGAAAGATGCGGGCCCCCGGCCCAACTCCCCGCCCCGCCCCGCTGAACGGCCCGGGGCGGGGCGTGATTTTTGAGGGTTTCCTGCCCCTGCCCCCGGCCCCGGCCGTTCCCCAGACGGGTCCCCGTTAAAACAGGTGGGGAGAAACGGGGCCCTGTCCAGGGAATGAGCGGGAACTCGCCCCGGACGGGGGCGGGGCGGGGATCACCCCCAAAATAACCCCCCCGGCCCGTTGCAAGGGCGGGGCCTGGCGAGTGAAAACCCGCCCCGCCCCGCCCCTTAACGAACTCTACTCACGGCCGAGTTGAATCCTGGCAGCCGGGTGGCAATTGTCATCTTAACCTTCCGGCTTCAACTTGGCCGCCTGCGTATTATACACAATTCTGTAGCCTAATCCACAACATATTTCACACATTGGCACTACTCCCACGGCCGAGCTAAATCCCGGCACCCGGGTGGCAATTGCTATCTTAAGCCTCCAGCTTCAACTCGGCCGTGTGCATATTATACACAATCCAGTAGTATAGAATAGTCTGGTGTCTTTCATTGAGTGTCCGCGGATCGATCCTGTGATTTACTATCCATTGGGCCTCCTCGGTTGAAATTACATGAGCCTGTCCAATCACTGTCCATGGATCAACTATTCGCATCTCTCGACCACTACGCCGCTTTCCTACTCGTATATGTCTGCTTGTGAGATGGAATCTACCAGAAGTGAGCGGATCAAGTACACGAAGTAGTTCTAGGCGCCGGACACAAGCGGCCTCGCTGAAGACGTTTCTTATTTCCAAAAGGGCTAACAGTGGCGCCACCCCCGCCCCCAAAGATCTCCATAACTGTCCTCTCCACCCGCCTGGATCCATACCCAATCATTTCTGGGACCACGGCTACGGAAAGCCATTGTTCCGGTGCTGCTCTCTCGGTGAATCTCGAAACATCTGTTTCCTGAAAGTCTGCGACTCAAATTTCAAGGTGCGTAAATTGCTCTGCGGAAAGTAACCCCAGTTCGGTATGGTCCGAAGACAGCGGATGGTCATCCGCTACAGTGTGCTTGGTAAAACGTAACATCTCCTCTATTATGTCCCCATAATCGATGTTGCAGGTTCTGCAGAGCTCGGGCAGCGTGCTGACGTTCTTCATCCGGCCTTTGAGAATTCTCCGAGGTGCAGCCGCTGTGTCCCCCCCGGTGCCCCCTATTGCGACGACATTTTCTGTCTTCAAAAGAAAGTCTAGTGTCTGTAGCCTCATTCCTAGGGCATGCTGGCAGCCATAGTGTGACAAGATCTGGCGGGCAGCTGCATTTTTGTTTGACCTGCGGTAGCCCTCTTTGATTTGATCCTCATGTGCTAGCTCACCGATCTCGGTGGAATACATTGATATGGATCCAAAACGTCGTACGTGGGAGGAAAAGTGACTATGATAGTTCGTTTTGATGAAGTTGAAGTGGTTTTCCCGGCGGATCAAATCCGCCCTCTGATTAACCCTCTGAAGTATCTCTCGATCCGCCTGCCGACACGGTTTGGCCACCGAGGCACGGCGAATCTCCGGAGCACATTCATTGGCGATTAGTTCCCGTAACTCTCGATCCTGGCTGTTTGCTTCCGCGCTGGTATCTTTCGAGGTACGGAATTCAAGGAAAATCTCTTTCTTCTGGTGAAATGTCAACCGATACCTTTCCAGGTAGGAAAGTGTATCTGGTGTATGGCTGCGATATTGGGCCATGAGGGAGAAATCAACCAGAGCACTAACACACTGCAAGGCAATCTGAAAATCGTGATGCTGAGAACTGTCCGGACTTTGCAATGCGGATGCCAGTACGGCCGAAATACACCGGCTAAGGTTGTGCATTTCCTTTCCCTGCCATTGTGTGACTTCTCAAGATGCCTTTTTTGGTACACTGAATCCCGGATAAGGCGGAATTGCTTTCCAGGCATCGTCGAATGCCTGCTGCCATTTATGCTTTTTCAGGAACCCTTCTACCCATTGCATCATATGTTTGAATAGGCCGAGGGAAATGTTATGCAAGAGGTTCAGTTTGTATAGGTCGGACAGGTTCACCCGGTGCAGTCCAGTGCATACATTCCAGTCTATTTTCATGCCCACCTGCCGAAAATACTTCCTGGTCCTACCAGCCTCTCCCGACTCAAGCTGCCTTTCTTTCTCTTCATATATGGCGCAGTCGCGGACCTCATATACCTGCCGCGGATTTCCACCAAGCGCGTTGCATGGAACCTTACACTTTGGGCATGACGTGCTGCCTATCCTATGCAAGGTCGTAGGTTCAGCATGATCGGCAATCCAGGCCGTCAGGAAGGGAAAACAAAGGCGTGTTTTACGATCCGCACAATCCATAACTATGCCTTCACGGAGAACATAGTGCAACGTGTGAGGTCAAGATCAAAGACAGCCCGCAGAGAATCCGCATTAATTTGCTGTTGGGTTTCATCGGCCCGGCGTGATTCACTAGTGAGCTTTGGCGGTACAGGCAGCAATACCACAAGTAGGACTGACATTTTGGCAGGGCCGCTTCTCGTCTGGGAAAGCATATTGCCGATCGTCATGTAGACCGGCCAGGCTTTCTTGTCCCCTGAACAATTGGTTAGGTGAGTCTGGTCCGACAATCCGATAATAGGTACCACAGTTGACCCGGCAGGCGCAGTTATAACAATCCTATCGTTAGGTCGGTAGGCAACAGGCAACGATAGTCCTTTCCTCGTGTGAGCAAGTCTTCTCGTTTGTTAATAGGGTGTAGGGAAATAGTATCTCTTCAGATAGTACGGAACTGTCTTGCTTGTATTCAGTGATCCGTTGAAAGATACTATCTCTTCGGATAGTAAGAGGGGTAGCTTGTCGTGCTTGATAGAACTATCGCGATAGTTGTATGGTCAGGGGGCCCGTCGAGACTATCACAATAGTCTCGGGTTCCTAGAGCGTAGGCTCTCGTAGAGCAGGAGTGTGTGTAAAGAGAGTAAAGCGTAATCGTATTGCAATATCTTGAAGTATAGGAAAGTACTTAGATGGTTGCGTGAAGATCCTATTCCTTGATCATTTTTTTGTTTTTTTTTTTGTAATCAAATCGTTATTATGTTTAAAGGTACAAAAGACTCATGCAGCGCTAGCTATGGAGATAAAAAACGTATAAGCAATCGTCATCCCGCCCGCTTCACCTCGTCATGGGAAAAATCAAACACCCTGAATCCATAGGAAAAGCCCCCCCCGCTTAGCAGCTAAGAAAAACCTCAGACACGTAGGGAAACAATTCATAGAGACGTACAGGAGAGAGACCCAAACCCTTCAGCAGGCCCCCAGGTAACACTAAGAAAAGAATCAAAGCAACGCCTAGATACAACTACTATTGCCAATATGCCAAATCCAAGAACACTTACGGTGAAATCCGGTTGGGGCGGCGGCTCAACGGTCGGGAGTGACTGGAAGGTGGCGACACATCGGCATTTAGGAGAGACCAAGGAGGCAGTGCAATACCATGATCAACCGTAACCTAAGCGAGGATTGCGACCGTAGAGTAAATTGCGGGAGGGAGAGAGGCAGGTGGGCGAGGGGAGCGAGCAGGCAGAGGGGATGCCAGCCAACGATGATGAGCAGTAGGGTGCCAGCCGGAGAGTAGCAGTAGGGTGCCAGCCGGTGAAGAGCAGTAGGGTGCCAGCCAGAGGGGGGGGAGCAGTAGGGTGCTAGCCGGGAGAGGAGTTTTTAGCAGTAAGGTGCCAGCTTAAGGGGCAGTACGGTTGTAACGACCCTACAGATAGGTAGCTACAGTGGACTAGACTCAAGCCCGTATGGCATACCAAGTGGTAACCATATTGAGGATAGGCCATTATACTTAGTATACTACCGGTAGACATGAGTTGGTACAAGTGTCTACAAAGTGACTTGGTGACATAGGGTTAGACAGGGTCACCTAGGTAGGCCAAAGTTACCCTACTAGGCAGGGTAACCTTCGGAGGGTATGTTCGCATAAAGCAAAGGACCCATAGTAAACGTTGCACGGGTCTCCGGGGCAACATTATATGTGGTTGCACGGACTGCTGAAGGAAAGAAAGGCATGATAGGGTGAAGTTACCCTACCTTGGAAACAGGATTACCCTACCTTAGGACCCCAGTTACCCTACCCTCACCGACAAAGTCATCTGCGGACTTAGGGGGAAGTTATCCCACTATAGTGGGGGTCTTAGATGTACATAGAGCCGCTTGGTATGGTACGAAACGGACTACTGACGGAGCAGGAGTGGTCCGAACCTCCTGTAACTTTCACAGGATATTCCTAACACCCCCCTGCGGCCCCAGCGTTGGTACGGCGCGACAGCACTGTACGGCTGTGTAGTTGTGTTCTTCCTAACAAAGTGTGATCGATAGGAACGCTCCCACTACACTGTATGAGTTGTGGCCGTCCAACCGACCAGAAGCTGTTCGCAGGATATATAAGGGGTGTGAGGGTGACCGCCTCCTGGGGCGCCACCTGGATAACACCTGGGAACCACCTACGGACATACTTTGACCTCCGGGTAGGTGTATGGTTAACAGTAGAGGGCTTGGGGCTGACCGGGGAAGCTGCAAGGCTTCCAGGACAACCACCCCAAAGCCAGTCCCAGGCTACCCCGTGAACTGTAGCATTACCATGAGTTATTAGTGGACTCTAGAGGTGTGAGTCTTGTCATGATTTAAGAGGGTCCCGCATGGTTGGCTGTGGGTAGCGCCCATGCAGTCAAGCAGCAGGAGACTTCTTAGCGTGGGAGCTTGCAGTCCGGTTTAAAAGCTTAGTATAGCCAAGTAGATTTGCCGATGGACTGTGTAGCTTGTATAGACGAAACCACCGCTGGGCCAGTGAGTCCCAATGGATATTATCTCTACGGTGGGCATGTCGGTTGGCCACTGATATGCTACCGATAGGAAAGGGCTTTCGCTCATGCAGATGTAGTTGGAGAGACATCACCGGAAGCACTTCCTATTTGTGGAGATAGTTAATATCCGAGCGGTCCGAGTGCCTCCGAGTGTTAGCCCACTCTGGGCGGGTGAGTTGGACAGCCCTGAGCTGAGCAGGGTGCTCGCGAAAGGTCAGCATGGTTGACGGGTGTCCTCTGGCTTTACATTATTCTACTTAACTAAAGCGAGAGACACCCTATTCTGATAACCAACGATCCTCGAGAGAACTTATTGAGTGAAGCTTTCAGGCTTAAGAATATTAAGTTTTACCGCTTGATTCTACTTTGAATTATCTTTATCTTTATTTTGATCCTTACTTCTACTTTGAGTCTTCGGTGCGGTCGCAATCTTAGGATCCGTCTTCCTACAGAGTGCCCCCGTTACAGTATATCGTTAAGCGCACTCGCTTAACTCTCTTCTGAGAATTGTTGATCGCAGAGGCCTACTGTTGACATTGTTTGAATACGAGTCGCTTGTCTGGTACAAGAAGCATCGGGTGGAAAGAACAATGTCTACCTCAGTGGCTATGCGCCGTTCCGGTTCCAATCAAACCGCTACGCAGGTGTTCCAAGACCTCTCCATGTTCAATGCTCGCGCAGACTTGATGGGATTGGGATGGACACCGGTGGCCGGTTTGTTGGAATACGAACCCACTCCTATTGAAGCGGAGTTAGTGGGCATGGTGATCGAGGACCCGTGTGGTCTCTTGGCCTCCCTGACCCGAGATAACACTGTGAGGCAGAGAGTGCCACAACAGAATAGGAACAACGTCACGTTTCAATCCTTCGTCCGCGATATATTCGAGCCCTATCTTCTGAAGGAAGTGGGCAAGCGATTCCAAGAGGCCCAAGGCCAGCTTGAGAACTTCGTCGAAGAGAAACAGTTAATGTTCCAAGAGGAAATGGTCAAAAGTGCGAATGAATGGATGCGGGATCAGCAGAAGGCGTTCCGTCAGCAAGCCATGTCGGTGCAGATGTTGAAGGGAAGAGTAGCAGCCCTCGAACAAGCCCGACGCGACAACTATGACATTGACCTCGAAAATGATGTGGTGATGAGAGCTGCTCCCCCGCTGCCTTTGGTGCAAGCACCCCCTGTTCACTATGCTGCGGAATTGGCAAAGTATATGGTTGATGAAAGATACGAATCCTTTCTAACCGAGCTGGCATCGCAAAACATGCGACAGCAAATGCAGCTAGATGCCCAACAGCAGCAGTTTAGGGAGCAACAACAGCAGCTCGCACTTACCGCATCACGTCTGTCCCCGTTCGAAACCGCCGTCGCTGAAGCCCTCAGTTCAAGAGGCCAAACCCCAGCCGCAGTTAGTGGTCTGGGAAAAGGGCGAGCGAGACGCAAGGTTAGCAAAGAACGGAGGTCCGGCGCCGGTTCTGGTCGTGTTTCACCTCAACCGGCAACCCCTACTACCAATCCCTTGGTGGCTGCCCTCCCGGTGGTCGAACCAAGAACTCCTCTGATTGTAGTAGAAGACGAACGTCCCTTTGATGTCGCTGCGTCAACTCCTTTGCCAGCGACACCTCACAACCCAACGGCCTTTGCTCCGGCAACAGTGCCCGCGGCTCCGGCAAAACCCTCGGGTAATGCTGGATGGAGCGGATTTCCGGGGCCAGCAGCGCAGTCGGCTACGGCTTATTGTTCTGCTGGTTGTAGGATCGAGGGAGAAGGAAGTGAACTCACTTGGACTCATCGGGTACCTTGTCTACGAAGCGAGGGTGAACCTATCGTACTACCCCCAAGTCCTGAGCCGCGACCTTCAAAGTTGAAAAAGATCCGTTGCCCCTATTGTGAGGCATCAACGCATATAGCGTTGGACGATTGTTGGGATTTCAATAAGAGATTCCCACCCCGACAGAATACCACCAACCGACCTCCTATATCTTCGACTATGTCAGTACCCCGTTCCGATAGAATGGATGAAGATAGTGAGGAAGGTTCGAGGTTTAGTGGGTATGATAGGCCTAGGTCTACCCGAGGTAGAAATACCGAAGGTAATGGAGGAGACGGAGGTAGAATTCCACCAACAGGTGGTAATGTTGCTGGTGGAGGAGACCCGGGTGATTCCGACCCCTCTTCTGATAGTGACAACTCCGACTCCCCACCTTTCGATCCGCGCAAAATCCTTGGTAGTCGTAAGGACCACTGGGATGAGGCAAGGAAGGCAAAGTATGATAAACGGTTAAGGCGACTTCTGAAGCTTCGCAAGAGGCAACGGAATAGCAAGGGATCCGCTCACAAGCCCAAAAAGCCGGAGCGTCTGGGGGTTGACCCTTTCGATGGTGACCCTAAAGACACCCAACGTTTCATACAAGATGTCGAGATTAAGCTAAACTATTTCAGAGAATCCCTCGAGGATGACATGGATAAGATTAGCCTCGTCATTCCCCTCCTTCGTGCCGGAGCCAAAAAATGGTACCATAGCATCCATGTCTATATCAATGAGGATGCAGCCATCCGTGACAAAAGGCCGTTTGACCCAAATAATGTTCTTAGGACATGGGAAGGCTTTCGCAAGCGTTGGGTATCCAGTTTTGGTGGGCACTCGGACCGAGATCGCGCTCTTCGAGAGTGGAATGGTTAATCCATGCAGCCAGGAAAAATTGATCTGTTCGTAGATGAACTAATGCGGCTGGCAAATGAGTTGAAATATGGAGGGGACTATGAGAAGGATAAGGCTCGCGTGGGGATGACAACTGATCTCCGTAATGCGTGGGCTATGAAGACTCCACACCCCGAAGACTATGTTGACTACCTAAACCTTCTGCGAAATACAGGTCACCAGTTAGAAGATGTCGCTTCTTTCAACCGTACTGTTGTCAGAGCAAAAGACTCCTCTCATCGTGACAAGAGCGACGATAGGCATACCTCCACTAAGAAGCAGAGGAAGGAGAGAAAAGGTTCGGGTCCTCGCAACCCCAAACCTAGCAACCCCGCGCCGCGGTCTTTCCGACCGCCAGAATCAGAGCATGCAAAAGCGCATAAAGATATAGCGCAAACCCTGATCGATCGGCGCAAACGGTTGAACCAATGCTCCCGCTGTGGAGATCCGAATCACTTCTGGCGCAAATGTCCTGCTGCCACTCCGGTTGTCGCCTCGGCCAAGCTTAATCGTAAGCGGACCGTTAATGAGGCAGGACACCAGGACCGTGCTTCGATCCCGAAAGCAAGACGCATTGAGGCTCCCCCACCTGCTGTTAAACGAGTAGAGGCAGAGATTCGCGGATCAGCTCCGCAAATACTCGAAGTGGATACGGATGCGTCGGACTAGGTAAGTCCCCGCCTCTATCCTTTAGTTTTAGAAAAGCACTGACTCCGGGTCCAAGCCCAGATGGCATGAAGGACGGAGATGGAAGATGTGGACCGTATGTTCCTCCCTCACAGAACCTACAAGCTGAAACCAACATGGACTATAGAAAGGATCGTGTGGATTGGTTTTCTTGCGGAGGTTGGAGATGGTTACGGCTCTTTCTTTGGTGTTTATGTTGATTTCATTTCTTATCTAATTTTGCGAAAGTTTGCTTTATTTTCATAAGGAAGGAAATGGTGGTGGGCTTAGGTTTCAAGTTATAAGGGTTATCGTTTTGATTTCGTCAGGCTGGACTTGGCTTAGCAATTGAAGTTATTCTGCAAGTTTACCTGAGGAGGGTTAAGGACCCGAAATCATGCTGGCGTGATAGTAAACCCCCAAGCTATTTTGAAACCCCGTAATTGTACCCATTTGATAACTACTCACGACCCGCTGTGGCCGCTCTTGTGTCGGAAGGCAAGAGATATTGAGCAGTAATCCCTAGAAAACACCACCACATACCTGATACTAACCAACAATGTTTAGCGACGAAAGACCCGCTAAGCGGTTGAGGCTTGCAGGCCCTCCGCCACACACTAGGTCTATACATGTGAATGTAAGGCTCCAGTGGAGCCACAATGGAAAGAAACAGAGCGAGGAGGCTCTTTTATTTTTGGATAGTGGCGATACGGGCGTAGTATTGAGTAGCGCTTGGGTTAGCAACGCCCAGCTACCATGTATACGTCGGGAAACTCCGACGCCCATTTCTGATGCAAGCGGGAATCACATCCCTCGCTCAGGTCTCCACTATACAAAGACAGTTGATATGTCTATAGGAGACCATACCAATAAGATGAGATTTGAGCTTGCTGATATGCCTCCAGGACACCTGGATGGTTATCTGCCAATGGCGTGGTTAAAAGACCACAACCCAGATATTAATTGGGAAAGGGGAAGTCTGAAGTGGCGCTCAGACTATTGTAAGACCCATTGTCTCCGAAGCAAGAGTCGCATAGAGTTTATTACCTGCGAGGAACTCCTAGCCGAGGATCCCAACAACATGTTTGTATGTGGGATGCGCCTTTGGACTGGTGAAGATGGAGAAGACATAAGTCTTAAGCTGCTGCCAGAATACCAGGATTACGCTGATATATTCAGCGAAGAAAAGATCAATGTCTTGCCAAAGCATACCGAGTATGACCACCGCATTGACTTGGTCCCGGGCTCTGACTTGCCCAAAATCCACATATACCCGCTCACCGTTCGGGAGCTACAGGTGTTAAAGGAGTATATCAAGGAGATGGAACAGTCCGCCAAGATCCGGAGATCATCCTCTCCGATAGGTGCTCCCATCCTGTTTGTACCGAAGCCTGATGGAACACTTCGGTTATGTGTTGATTACCGAGGGCTAAATAAGATTACTATTAAGAATAAGTATCCATTACCCTTGATGAACGAGCTACGTAGTAGGCTCGGGAAAGCCACGGTGTTCACCAAACTGGACCTGAAGAATGGCTATTACCTGATCCGCATGGCGGAAGGAGAAGAATGGAAGACGGCTTTTAAAAGTCGGTATGGCTTATACGAATATACTGTCATGCCTTTTGGACTTTGTAACGCGCCATCAACTTTCCAAGGAATGATCAATGATGTGTTCCGTGACATGTTGGATGTAGGGATTATCGCCTATATGGATGACATCCTAATCTATTCTGAGACCATAGAAGAACATCTTGCTATGGTAAGGAAAGTACTGGACAGGCTGCGGAAGGCAGGCCTATGTGTCAGCATAAAAAAGTCAACCTTCCATACGAGAGAAGTAGAATTCCTTGGATACAAGATCTCTGACCATGGAATATCAATGACAACCAAGAAGGTTGAGGAGATTACGGCGTGGTTACCGCCACAAAAGGTCGTTGAGGTGCAAAGCTTTATGGGCTTTGCCAATTTTTACCGTCGGTTTATTAAGGAGTTTAGTAAGATAGCAAAACCTTTAACCGACCTGACAAAGAAGGGCATCAAGTGGAATTGGACCAATGCTTGCCAAGCGGCATTTGATGAGCTCAAGAGAGCTTTCCCAACGGGTCCAATATTGACTCACTTCGATGAAACTCGTCCAACGAAGTTGGAAACCGATGCTAGTGACTTTGCCCTGGGAGCCATTTTATCGCAACTATGTGAAGATGAGCGATGGCACCCAGTAGCCATTCATAGCCGAAAGTTCGCCCCCGCTGAAGTAAACTATGATGTTCACGATAAGGAAATGACTGCTATAGTTGCTGCATTTCGAGAATGGGAATACATGTTGAGATCCGTAGAAGAACAGATAACTGTTTATACTGATCATAAGAATTTGGAGTACTTTAATACTACCAAGATTCTCAACAGAAGACAGCACCGCTGGGCTGAATTCCTACAATCGTTCAATTTCAAGGTTGTTTACCGCGAGGGAAGGCTGAATGAAAAGGCCGATGCATTGTCTAGGCGTAGGGACTACCGCCCTGAAGGGGGGAGTAATTCTGATCCTTACACTTTTTTCCGTCCGCATCAGTATGTTGGTCAGGAGCGGGACATCTTGCGACCACAGGTGTTGCAGTCCTGCCAAGGGTTTCGGCTACAGTCCGCATTTAGGACAGCTCTACTCAAAGCAGCCGACCAAGACCAAAGCTACTTGGATACGTTCAAGTCGGTACTCAAGGGCGAGAAGAATGTTGATACAAGTCTAAGTATCATAAAGGATTTACTCTGTTATAAAAACAGGTGGTACATCCCCAAGGACGAGGCCTTGAAACGAATCATCATGGAGGCTGAACATGATTCACGCATGGCTGGACACTTCGGAACCTACAAGACAATTGGTAGGGTTAGGGCAAACTTCTACTGGCCAAAGATGGATGAACAGATCACGGAATATGTTCGCTCGTGCGACATATGTCAACATAACAAGGTCATCCGGCATAAGAAGTATGGGCTGTTAGAGCCTATCGATGTTCCTATGAGGCCGTGGACCTCCATATCCATGGACTTCATTGTGGGGTTACCCAAATCAGAAGGGTATACAAAAATATGGGTCATTGTGGACAGGTTCTCAAAGATGGCACATTTTATCCCCCTCAAAACAGAAGAACACATCAAGGAACTGGCTCTAATCTTTCTGAAGGAAATCTGGCGCCTTCATGGGCTCCCAGAAACAATTATCTCTGACCGAGATACCCGGTTTACATCCAAGTTCTGGATGAGCCTAATGCAACTATTGCAAGTCAAGTTAAATGTTTCCACCGCGTTCCATCCCGAAACCGATGGGCAAACTGAACGGGTTAACCAGACACTGGAACAGTACTTACGTAGTTACTGTTCGTATCAGCAAGATGATTGGGTGTCGCTACTCCCTTTCGCGGAGCACGCCTATAACATTTCGCTATCAGAATCCGCTAAGGCTAGTCCCTTTGAAATTAATTACGGATTCACTCCTCAGACACAGTGGTCGGGGATGGTGTCAGATAATCAAGGAATACACCCAGACAGTGAGCTCGTCGTGAAGGATTGGGAAGGGACATGGCAAGAAATCCGAGAGACACTACAACGGGCACAAGAAAGACAAAGGAAATGGCATGATCAAAAAAGACAGCCTTCTCCTGAATATGTCACACTGGAGGATGTCAGCCAGGGCAGGGCCAAAAAAGCAGACCGCGTAATGTTGAACCGAAAAAACATTCGTACCAAGAGGCCTATGGAAAAGCTAGACCATAAAATGTTTGGACCATTTGTGGTTAAGCGAAAAATTGGATCCAGAGCCTATGAGTTAGAATTGCCTGCCCGATGGACAATCCATCCAGTGTTTAATGTCGGGTTGTTGGAACCTTATCGCGAGGATCCTATCGGAAGACCTCAGTTGGCGATGCCGGCACCAGACATTGTGGATAGTGAGCCCAGTTATGTTGTCGCGGAGGTGGCAGATAGTCGGTGGTATGGAAATCCTAAGTCAAAGTTTCCTCGCCGCTTTGTGCAATATTTAGTTGCTTGGGACGGGTATGGACCAGAGGAAAACTCCTGGGAACCATTCGAGATGTTGGAAGGCACTGCTATGCAGGCCTTGGTAAACTTCCATGACAGGTACCCATCAAAACCTAGAGACCATAGGGTTATTGATGTACCTATGCAAGGAAAGAAAAGACGACGCTAAGATCTGCGGACAGATCTAGAGAAGAGGGGAGTGGTGTAACGACCCTACAGATAGGTAGCTACAGTGGACTAGACTCAAGCCCGTATGGCATACCAAGTGGTAACCATATTGAGGATAGGCCAGTATACTTAGTATACTACCGGTAGACATGAGTTGGTACAAGGGTCTACAAAGTGACATCATCAGCAAAAAATATTCTCCCTCATGTATTACATACATATCTCCCTGTATCACCTGGTAATACCATCTCCCCCTATACCCCCCATGCCTCTCATTTTTCCGTCCTTTTCTAAAGGCCCATGGG
>Ga0307517_10001736_pt1 | contig 35923 bp, 32 predicted proteins | sample 23_EM_MG_FD_194515 | JGI IMG/M metagenome (GOLD analysis project Ga0307517, IMG submission 194515) | Populus trichocarpa ectomycorrhiza microbial communities from riparian zone in the Pacific Northwest, United States - 23_EM | ecosystem: Host-associated > Plants > Roots > Unclassified | place...
GGGTGGAAGAGACTTCCAGCCGTTTCCAGGGATTGGGGATCGGCCTGTATATCTGCGCGGAGATCATCCGCCGGCACGATGGCGACTATGGGGTAGAGAGCGAGCCCGGCAAAGGATCGGCCTTTTATTTTTCCATCCCCATCATTCAATCACCCTCCGAATAATTTTCTGTTCACACCGTAAGCGAATACAATGAATGCGACAGCCCGCCCCAGTTTATTACGCAACCTGCAGATTGGTTTTGGTCTCTCCCTGCTCATCCTGATCGTTACCTCTGTAGCTTCCTACAGCAGCATACACAATCTGCTGGAGAGCGCGCGCTGGGTGGATCACACCGATTCGGTGATCAATGAGCTGGAAAGCGTCCTGTCCACCATGAAAGACGCGGAGACAGGCCAGCGGGGCTATTTACTGACCAGCGATACCGCTTTCCTGAGGCCCTATAACGGCGCTTTTGATAGAGCCCTCAGCCAGGTGGACCAGGTGCAGCGCCTGACGGCCGATAACCCCACACAGCAGCAGAATATCGGAGAGCTCCGAACGGTCCTGACCCAACGGCTGACCATCCTGCAGGACCTTCTCGACCGCAAACAAACCGATAACCTCATCAGCATCCCCGACCTGAAAAAAGGCTTCCTCTACATGAACCAGGCGCGCACGATCGTAAAAAGGATGCAGGACCAGGAACACCAGCTGCTGGTGGTGAGGGTCTCCCAGATGAAGAAATTTTCCGGCTATACGCCGGCCCTTATTATCATCGCCGCGCTCTTGTCACTGCTCATTACCATCTTCTTTTACCGCAGGGTGCATGGCGATTACCTGCAAAAAGCGCAACTGCAGGACGAGCTGGAAAGGAAGGACCGGGAGATCACCCGCCGGATCGACATCATCCAGGGCATTGCCGGCAAGATCTCCGCGGGCGATTACAGCATCCGCGTCACCGACGAAGAAAAGGACGGACTGGGCAGCCTTAGCGTCGCCCTGAATAAAATGGCCGAATCCCTGGAATATTCCTTCGGGGTCCTGGCAGATAAGGAATGGCTCCAGACAGGCGTGGCGAAGGTCAGCGAGACCATGGTCGGAGAGACGGATATGAAGCGGCTGGTAGATCATATCCTGGAAGCGCTCATCCAATACAGCCGCAGCAGCGTCGGGGCTTTATATATCAGCGATCCGCGGGATAAAACATTGGTCCGTCATGGTGAGTACGCCCTGGACGACGGAGGGAAAGGCAGCATTATCCGGGCCGGCGAAGGGCTGGCAGGCCAATGCGTCGTGACCGGAAAGACAGTGCTGGTAAAGGATATCACCTCCGGTCAGTGGACCATCAGCCTCGTCTCCGGCGCCCTGCGGCCCGTCAATGTCATCGTCTTCCCCTTCATCCATGAAAAAGAGATCAAGGGCGTCATCGAGCTGGGTAGCCTGGAGTCCTATACTTCCCGCGACCTGGTCTTCTTCCGCAACGTCGCCGAAAATATCGGCGTCGCGGTCAATAGCATGCAGGACAGGGTGCGGCTGCAGGAACTGCTGGAAGAGACCCAGGCCCAGACCGAAGAGCTGCAGGCCCAGCACAGTGAAATGGAGAACCTCAATATGGAGCTGGAGGCGCAGGCCGAAAAACTGCAGGTCTCCGAAGAAGAGCTGAAAGTACAGCAGGAAGAGCTGATGCAGACAAACCTCGAGCTCGAGGAAAAGACCCATTCGCTGGAAGAAAAGAACCATCTCGTCGTGCTGCGCAACCTGGATATCCAAAAGAAAGCCGAAGAACTGGCCCAGACCACCAAATACAAATCCGAATTCATGGCCAATATGTCCCATGAATTGCGCACCCCGCTGAACTCCATCCTCCTGCTGTCCCGGCTGCTGGCCGAGAACGGCCAGCATAATCTCTCTTCCGAACAGATCGAATACGCCCATGTCATACAGACCTCCGGCCACGGCCTGCTGCAGCTGATCGACGAGATCCTCGACCTCTCCCGGATCGAATCCGGTAAACTGGAGCTGGAACACTCCCTGGTCGCCGTAGAGGAGATCATGGACGATATGCGCATGCTCTTCGCCCCCCTGGCCAAAGACAAGGGACTGGAGCTGAACTTCATCGTGGAAGAAGGCCTGCCGTCACAGCTGGAAACGGATAAGATGCGCCTGGAACAGATCCTGAAGAACCTCCTTTCCAATGCTTTTAAATTCACGCCCAGGGGGCATATCACAGTCAAAGTGGCCATGTCGCCCCTGCGTAACGATTTTATAGATTTTACGGTAAAGGATTCCGGCATCGGCATCCCCCGCGAGAAACACCAGCTCATTTTCGAGGCCTTCCAGCAGGCCGACGGTTCCACCCGGCGGAAATACGGCGGCACGGGCCTGGGCCTTTCCATCAGCCTCCAGCTGGTCAAGCTGCTGGGCGGAGAGATCAGTCTTGCCAGCGAACCGAACGAAGGATCGGAATTTCGTGTATCCGTCCCCTTATTCAAGACCGACCCCTCCGCGGAGAGTCCCGCCAGCGGTCAGTATGCAGGTCAATACTCCGACCCTTCCCTCCTGGTAAGGGACAGGAAGGAAGGACACCCGGCTAAAATAGGATCCTCTCCTTTCACCGTCGAGACGATCCCCGAGGCCATACCCGATGACCGTAATAATCTTATCGCCGGCGACAAGGTCCTGCTCATCGTGGAGGACGATACGAATTTTGCAAAGGCCCTGCTGGAGTTCTGCCGCAGGAGCGGCTATAAAGGAGTGGTGGGCATGCGGGGAGATACCGCTATCGCCATGGCCAGGACCTACAAGCCCATCGGCATCCTGCTGGATATCCAGCTGCCGGTCAGGAGTGGCTGGGAGGTGATGGAGGACCTGAAAAAAGATCCGCTTACCCGCCATATCCCCGTTCATATCATCTCTTCCTTCGAAGTGAAGAACGAAAGCATTTTGAAAGGGGCCGTCGATTTCGTGTCCAAGGCCGCCGCCTTCGAGAACATGGGCGCCATCTTCAAAAAGATCGAAGAAGTGCTGAACAGGAGCCCTAAGAAAGTGCTGATCGTGGAGGACAACGCCCGCCACGCACAGGCCCTGGCCTATTTTCTGGGGAACCATAACGTTCGCTCCGAGATCAGCGACAACATCCCCGGAAGTATGGAAGCCCTTCAGAAAAAAGACGTGGATTGCGTGATCCTCGATATGCCCATCCATGATACGGAGGGCTATGAGGCGCTCTCCGGCATCAAGAAGAACCCGGAGCTGGAAAATATTCCCATTATCGTATTCACCGGCAGGAATATCTCCAAGGCGGAAGAGCTTCGGCTCAAGCAATACGCCGACTCCATCGTAGTGAAGACCGCCCATTCCTACCAGCGCATACTGGACGAGGTCTCTATTTTCCTTCACCTGGTGGACAACGGCCGGGTCCCGGCCTCCGGGAACTCCCTGACGAAGCTGGGGGGGCTGGACGAGGTACTGAAGGACAAGACCGTCCTCATCGCCGACGATGACGTGCGCAATATCTTCTCCCTCACACGGGCCCTGGAAAGACATAAAATGAAGGTGCTTTCCGCTATGGATGGCAAGGAAGCCCTGGCCCTGGCGGAGAAAAATGCCGGCGGGATCGATATCATACTGATGGACATGATGATGCCGGAAATGGACGGTTATGAAGCGACCACCCGGATCAAAAGGAACCCCGCCCTCAAAAAGATCCCCGTGATCGCCGTTACGGCCAAGGCCATGGCGGGCGACCGGGAAAAATGCATCCAGGCAGGCGCCTCCGACTATATATCCAAACCTGTTGATAGCGACCAGCTGATATCCTTATTACGGATCTGGTTATACGAAAAATAACGACCCGCGAATGCTATCTGACATACCAGACCAACAGCTGGAGGGATTGCTGAACGACCTGTACACACGCTACGGGTACGATTTCACGGAATACTCCAGGGCTTCCCTTCACAGAAGGGTACAGCGCCTCTTTATGTCGGACAAATTTTCCGTATTTGCCATCTTCCGGCAACGTTTGCTGGAAGACCAGCTGTACTTCAAACGCTTCGTGGAGGAGATCACCGTCAATGTCACGGAAATGCTCCGTGATCCGGGGTTCTACAGGACCCTCCGCACGACGATCCTTCCCATCCTGGCCACCTATCCCTTCATACGGATCTGGCATGCGGGCTGCTCCACCGGCGAAGAGGTCTATTCCATGGCCATCCTCTTGAAAGAAGCAGGCCTGCTGCATAAATCCCTGCTCTATGGCACCGATATCAATCCACTGGTCATCGAGAAGGCGAACAAGGGCATCTTTCCCATCAACCAGATGCAGAAATACTCGGAGAACTATATCCAGTCCGGCGGCCTGAAGGATTTTAGCTCTTACTATACCGCCAATTACCACCTGGCGAAATTCGATGGCTCCCTGATGGAAAAAATGATCTTTTCCACCCATAACCTCGTATCGGATTTCTCCTTCAACGAATTCCAGCTGATCCTTTGCAGGAACGTGCTTATTTATTTTGAAAAGGATTTGCAGTCGAAAGTGTTTAATCTGTTCGACAACAGCCTGGAGAATTTCGGATATTTGGCCCTGGGATCGCGTGAATCCCTGCGTTTTTCACCCATCGCACCTCGCTACCGGCAGGTCGGCAAAGAAAAAATATGGAGGAAAGTCTATGAATCCTCTTAAACTCATCGTCATCGGCGGTTCGGCCGGCAGCCTGCCGGTGATCGTCGACCTCTTATCGGCCCTCCCGGCGGACTTTCCCATTCCCCTGCTGATCGTCCTGCACCGCAACGGGCTCTTCGAATCCAGCCTGGAAGAGCTGTTATCCACCCGCACCCGGCTACTCTGTAAGGAGGTAGAGGAAAAAGAGACCATCCTGGGGGGAAGGGTCTACGTATGTCCCGCGGATTATCATGTCCTCATCGAAAAAGACCATAGCTTTTCACTGGATTATTCAGAAAGGGTGAATTATTCGCGGCCTAGCATCGACGTGACCTTCACCTCGGCGGCGGACGTCTGTCACGAGAACCTGACCTGTATATTATTGTCGGGAGGGAATGCGGACGGCGCGGAGGGATTGAGCTATGCAAAAGAAAGGGGAGGGGTGACGATCGTCCAGGATCCTGCGACGGCGGATGTCGCCTATATGCCCCAATATGCGATCCTGCATTCCCCGGTGGACCATATCCTGCGGCCGGAAGAACTGATCTCCTTTATTCTTCCGTGACCGTATCGGTGATGGCCTGGTGGACGATGGCTTCCAATTCCGTGATATCAAAGGGTTTTTGAAGAGAATAATCGGCCCTGGCCTCGCTGGCCAGCAGGTTGACATTGCTGTTGGCGCTAAAGAAGATAACGGGAATATCCTGTAATTCAGGGTCATTCTTCAGCTGCCGGGTGGCCTCTATGCCTCCGGGGCCGGGGATCCAGTTATCCATCAGGATAACGTCCGGCCGGTAGCTCCGGGCATGGTCCAACACATGGTTGGAGTTGTTCAGGGTGGAGACGTCGAAGCCTTTTTTCTTCAGGACGATCGCGCAGATCTGAAGAATATCGGGGTCATCATCTAATATGAGTACTTTTTTCTTCATATTTCCATTCATAGTATTAAAGGTACATAAAATTTCATGCCACCCCCCCAAAACAGGGAGGCGACCCCTTGGAATAGGGGCCGCCTCCGGACAGTTCGATCGTATGTTCCTGCTTCACCTGCGCCCTTCTCTCAGAAAACCTTATTGACGGAGTTCCCGGACAGATCGGGGGAAGGGAAGAACAGGGGTTTTAATGTAAGCCAGGCCAGGGCCGGGAAAAAATGCATGGGCACCACCATCCCCGGGAATAGCTCGGGAGCTTCCAGGGTCAGGGGTAATTTCACGGCAAAGGGCGCCAGCACACTGGCAAAGCTGAGGATCACGAATAAAAGGTTGAAGACGATCTCTCCCTTTTGCCGGAGCCATTTGGTCAGCAACCAATACCCGAAAGCCGCCAGCAACCCTCCGAAAACACTGCCTGCCAGGATGGAGGTCATGCCCGCCACCGTCGAGAAATCCGCTCCCAGGGAGGAGTGATAGATCTTCGCGTAGGCGAGGGAGACGATCCCTGCCAGCAAACCCGATACGATCCCTAAGGCCAATGATCTTTTAAGCATACTGCAATTTTAGGATAGTTATTTCTTCGTCACGGGCACCGATACGTCGATCTTGATGACCTCACCTACCTCTCCGCCCGGCTTGCCGATGTGAAAATCATTCCGGTTAACATTGAAGGTGCCGGTAAAGATCCCGCCCTTGGCCGTTTTCTGGAAAGTAAAGGGAATGGTCATCGCTTTTTTCACTCCATGGACCTCCAGGTCGCCCGTCGACTGATAGCCGCTGCCGGCTTTGACGATCTTTTGCGAGACATACCGGATCTGGGGAAATTTAGCCGCGTCGAACCATTCTTCGCTCTTCGCATGCTTGTTCTGCAGACCATTACCGGTATTGATCGACGCTACTTCGATCGTGACGTCGAATCGGGAGGCTGCCGGGTTCTGCTCGTCGAAGACGATATTGCCTTTGAAATCCTTGAAGATCCCGCCGGCATCGTTGCTGCTGAATCCGATGGAATACCCTTCCGCGATCTGCCATTCCTGGGCGGCAATAAAGGTAAAGGCGCTGCCTGTCAGCAGGACAAGGGCCAGTACGGGGACCATGAATTTTTTAAACACTTTCATAAAAATTACTCTTTAACAAATTCTGCGTTCGCATTCAGGGCTACTTCGTCGCTCAGGGCCGAAACCGGGAAGCCGGTAGCGATACCGAAATCGGAACGTTTGATAATACCTTTTACTTTGAAGCCGGCGATGGTCTTCTTGCTCTGGGGATTGACCACCGTGCCGTTGAAGACAACGTCCAGTACGACAGGCTTGGTCACGCCATGGAGGGTCAGGTCGCCCGACACCTTATAGCTCTTGCCGCTTACTTTCTGAAAGGAAGTACTCTTGAAGCTGAGGGTGCCGAATTGGGCGGCGTCGAAGAAATCGGGGCTCTTCAGGTGGTTATTCCGCTGCTCGTTACCGGTGCTGATGCTGTTGATGTCGGCCGTCAATTCTACCGTGGCATCGGAAAAATCCTCTTTGGTGCTGACGATCTTCGCGCTGGCGGTGCTAAAACTGCCGTCGATCTCGGAAATACCCATATGCGTGATGCCGAAGTTCAGCTGGGAATGCGCTTTGTCCCAATTCCAGTTCTGGGCCTTGCCCGCAGTCGCGAAAAGGATAAAGGCGGCTGTTACAATAGTGATCTTTTTCATGTTTTGCTTTTTTGTGTTTGGTGTATGTGTTGTTAGATTTAAACGTATCAGAGCAGGAGCGAAATTAATGAAAGGCAGCCGATTCCTGCAAATCGATGGTGGGACATGGACCCAATTCCAGGACAAGCTCCTCCTTGGGCTTACGTACTTTCTTTAAAGAGGCCAGCCGGTCGTTTTCCGTATCCCGGTAGCCAAGTGTCAGAAGGGTCACACTGCGCAATCCTTTTTCTTTCAAATGTAATAATTTATCCAGCTCTTCGCTGTTGAATCCTCCCATCGGGGTCGCATCCACCTCTTCCATTGCCGCCGCCGTGATGGCGACGCCAAATGCGATATAGGCCTGGCGCGCTGCCGTCTGGAACCGCTGCTCCTGGGTCATGCCGCCGAAAAGGTCCTTAAGCCGGTTCTTGTATGCGTCCTGGCTTCCTGGAGGCAGCCCCCTTTCCTGTTCCACAAGGCTCAGGGCTTCCTCTACCTGCCGGTCCGTGATATCCTCATAAGCGGCAAAGATCAGTAAATGCGAGGCTTCCGTGATCTGCGGCTGATTATTGGCGATAGGCTGGATCTTTTTCAACAAGCCCGGGTCCGCGACGACGAGGATCCGGAAAGGCTGCAGGCCGCTGACGGTAGGGGCCAGGCGGGCTGCTTCCAGGATGGTATCCACTTTTTCCTGCGGCACCTTCTGCCCGTTCATCCTTTTGGTGGCGTAGCGCCAGTTCAACGATTCTAAAATGGTCATATGAGTAAATAAATTTTATGTTTAGTTGTTCTTTTCGGCCCTCCCTGCAGGCCCTCTTTCGCTCTCCGCTCCGGGAACCTCCCTGCGGATCGACTCCAATCCCCCCGGCCAGTTCCTATATACCGCTACTATAAACTCTACGGGTCAAATAATTTATAACACCGTTAACCTTAAGGGCAAAAAAAATCAGATCCTCTCTTCCCGCTTAGCTCACGATACCCTTGATGAACCCGCAGACCACATCATTTAATACATCCTCGGCCAGGACCGGCGACTTCCCGGGCGTCTGCCCCAGCATATTGATCGATACCAGCCCGTGCATCATCGACCAGAAAGAATGGAATTTAAGGAAGGCGTCGGTCGTTTGTTTTTTCGCCTCCGGCAGCAGCGCCTGGATACTACCCATGATCACCGCATTGAAATCCGCCATCGCAGGGATCTTCTTTACGACGTCACAGGTCGGGATCCCCAGCCCATACATCAGCTGATAATACTGACGGTTCTTGAAGGCAAAATCCCAGTAAGCCTTGGCCATCGCCCGGATCTGCTCGGCAGGGTCCTGTTGCCCGGCCTTGGCCACCTCTAATTGATCTACCAATAGTCTAAAGCCTTTCTTATTGAATTCCAGTAAGATAGCGTCTTTATTTTCAAAATGACTATAGATGACGGGGACGCTATATTCGATCGCATCGGCTATCTTCCGGATAGACAGGGATTGCCATCCTTCGGCGATCACCATCTCCCAGGCGGAATCCAGGATATTCACCCGGACCTCTTCTTTCTGCCTCATTTTACGATCGGTTATTCCCATCTTCTAGTTGTGTTATATTTTGTAACACCGTTAGCAAAAGTACAGCTTTTTCTCATTCTGCCAAATATTTTTGCTGACCTTTGTGCTTACTTACTGGTAAGTAAGTTATTTTGGTGGAAAAAAGACATGTACCCCCGGCCCAGGGCGGAAGTACAAAAGAATATATAGTAAATTGATTGTTAAACTACAAGGAGATATTGCTTCAATATTTTCTCTAACTCAGGAAGGGTGAAAGGCTTGGAGATATAGTTGTCCATTCCCGCTTCCAGGCATTTTTCCTTATCCTCCTTCATGGCATCGGCCGTCAGGGCGATAATAGGTATCGTACTCTGCGGCGAGGATAATTGCCGGATCGCCCGGGTAGTAGTATAGCCATCCATCTCGGGCATATTGATGTCCATCAGTATCAGCGCCGGGTTGTCGGCAACCAGCCGCTCGATCACTTCGTTCCCGTTCCCCGCCTTGATGACGATGAATCCCATCCTGCCCAATACTTCCGTGATCAGCATCATATTCAGCGGATCATCCTCCGCCACCAGGATCCGCACTTTTTCGACCATCTTTTGAATAGCCGGCCACTTACCGGCCTCGCCGTTCCCATTTCCATTCCCATTCGGCTTGGCGCCGGCCGGCAGACCGTCGGGACCATTTCCCTGGACAAATGCCGCCTGCCCGATGACCTCCAGGGTGAGCTGGGCCGTAAATATGCTGCCCTTCCCCGGCTCGCTTTCCACGGTGAGCTGTCCGCCCATCAGCTCCGACAGGTTCCGGGAGATGGTGAGGCCCAGTCCGGTGCCACCGTATTTACGGGTGGTGGAGGAATCGGCCTGTGTAAAGCTTTCGAAGATCTTGAACAGCTTCTCCCGGGGGATGCCGATACCGGTATCCTCGACGGAAATGGAAAGACGCTGGTAACGTTTCTGGTCTTCCTCCCTGGTAAAGGCTTCCACCATTTTTACAGCGACCAGGATGCGGCCTTGCTGGGTGAACTTGATCGCATTGCCCAGCAGGTTGACGAGGATCTGCCGTATACGCACCGGGTCGCCGGACAACTGCGCCGGCATACGGGGGTCCGATTCGCAGATCAATTGCAGCTTTTTCTTGTCGGCCTCGATGGCCATGATCTCGACGGTCTCCTCGACCAGCTTGTTCAGGTTGAAATTGCTGTTCTCGATAAAGAACTTGCCTGCCTCCATCTTGGAAAAATCCAGGATATCGTTGATGATATCCATCAGGTTGAAGGCCGACTTATTCACGTTTTGCAGGTATTCCCTTTGCCTGGATTCCAGCTCCGTGCTCAGCACCAGGTTGGTGAAACCGATGATGCCGTTCATCGGCGTACGAAGCTCATGGCTCATATTGGCCATGAACTCGCTCTTTACCTGGCTGGCGTGCTCGGCTTCCAGGCGTGCCTCTTCTTCGTTCTGCAGGGCCTTCCTTTGCTCGCTGTTGGAATATTCCAGCTGCTTGGTCAGCTCTTCGAGACGTCTCTTCTGATCTTCCAGCCGCCGCTTCTGCATCTGGATCTTATAGACGCGCAGCTGGTAGAAGCCAATGCTGCTGCCGATGAAAACGACGATCATGCCCAGCCTGAACCACCAGGTTAGCCAGTAAGGCGGGACAATGGTCAGCCGGATCTTGCCCATGCGGGACGACCAGTCGCCTTCGTAGTTCGTGCCCTTGACTTTGAAGACATATACGCCGGGATCCAGGTTGGTGTAGGTCGCCGTGTGCTTGGCGCCTACCATATTCCAGTTCGTCTCGAATCCTTCCAGCATGTACGCATATTTCTTTTTCTCGGGGTTCGTATAGTTCAGCGACGCAAAATCGAAAGAAACGACCGAATGGCTATAAGGCAGGCTGATCTCCTCCGTCTCCGTAATAGCTTTCTTCAGGGGAGAAGGGTCCTTCCCGTTCTTCGCCACGGCGACCTCCTTGTTAAAGATCTGGAAGCCGGTGATCAGCAGGGGAGGCTCCTTCGTGTTTTCCCGGATGCTGTCGGGGTAGAATTCATTGAAGCCGCTGATCCCCCCGAAATACATGGCCCCGCTGCTGGTCTTGCAATAGGGGTTCTGCTTGAATTCATAAGCCTGTATGCCGTCGGCCAGACCGAAATTCTTAAAGTTCTTCGTGCGGGGATTGAAGCAGGAGATCCCCCGGTTCGTACTGAGCCATAGATTCCCCTTCCCATCCTGCAGGATCCCATAGATGGCGTTGTCCGGCAATCCATCCTCCATCGTATAGATGTCGAAGGTTTTTTTCTTCACGTCGAAATAGTTCAGGCCTACCATGGTGCCGATCCAGAAATTGCCTTTCTCATCTTCGAAGATATTACGGACGCGGTCGTCGCTGAGACTGTTCTTCTTATCGTCATGCACGAAATGAGTGAAGGTCCCCGTCTTTTTATGGAAGATATCCAATCCCCCTCCGTCCGTTCCCAGCCAGAGGTTCTTCTCCCTGTCCTCGAATATGGAGTGGATCTTTTTATGGAAGATATCGGACGAATTGTTCTCCGTATAGGCATAATGGCTGAAGCTGTCGTCCTCCGGATGGTAGAGGTTCAGCCCTCCTTCATGGGTGCCGATCCACATCTGGTTATCGCTATCGCGGAAAATGGTCCACGCATTATTGTTGCTCAGGCTGCCCGGACGGGCCGGGTCATGCCGGAAATGCCGGTAGGTATTCCGGATAGGATCGAAGACCGTTATCCCTTCCCCCCAGGTACCGACCCAGATATTCCCCTTGCCGTCCTCGCAGACGCTTAGCAGGAAATTGCTGCAGATACTGTTCCGGTCGCCCGGCTTATGACGGTAATGCGTAAAGGTCTTCTTCTCGGTGTCGAAAAGGTCCAGCCCACCGTCCGTCCCGATCCATACGTTCCCCCGGCTATCCTCGGCGATACAGGCGACGTCGTCCTCGATCAGGCTTTTGGGGGAGGAGGTATGCTTGTAATGCCTGAACTTGATATCGCCCTTATAGAAATTGACGCCCCCGGAAAAAGTGCCCACCCACATATTGCCCGCGAGGTCCTTGTAAAGGGAATGGATGGAGTTATTGCTGAGGCTGGTATTATCGATGACGTCATGCTTGTAATTGTAAAAGATGCCCGTGGAAGGATTGTAAATGCTGAGGCTCGAATTGTCCGTTCCGATCCACAGGTTGTGCTTGCTGTCTTCCGCCAATGCATAGACGACCGCATCGGCCGGTATGCCTTTTTTGGCGGTGGCATCATTGGGGATACGGTGGAAGCTCCCTTTGCCGGGATCGTATTGCTGCAATCCGCCGCCGCTGGTGCCTACCCAGAGGAGATGCCGGCTGTCCTCGAACAGGGTGAATACCTCATTGTTCCTGAGTGAGGTGCTGTCTCCTTCTTCGCGCCGGAACTGGGTAAACTTACCCGTGCCCCTGTTCAATAAATTCAACCCGTTGCCATAGGTGCCGGCCCATACCTGCTGCCGGCTGTCCACGAAGACGCGGGTGACATAATCTCCGCTGAGACTTCCGGGACGGACGGGATCATGCACATAATGCGTCCAGCGCCCGTTGCTGGTATCGAAACATTCGACGCCCCCGCCTTCCGTTCCGATCCACAGGTGGCCCGTATTGTCCAGCGACAGGCTGGTGAGCAGATCACTGGACAGACTGTTGGTATTGTACTTGTCATGCTTGTAGCGGGTGAACTGGTCTTTCTCCCGGTCATACCGGTTGAGGCCGCCCCTCGTCGCGATCCAGATCCGGCCCTGCGGGTCTTCCAGCATGCCGGAGATAAAATTATGGCTGAGACTGTTCTCATTCTTCAGCTCGTTACGGTAGACCGTGATATGATAGCCATCGTACTTATTCAACCCGTCGATGGTGGCGATCCAGATGAATCCCCGGCTGTCCTGCAGCACGCCATATACATTATTTTGGGAGAGACCGGCCTTGAGATCGAGATGTTCGAAACGCAGGTCCTGTTCCTGGGCATTGGCAGAAATAGTGAAGACGGTTAATGTCCAGGTAAAGAATATAAAAGATAATATCTTACGTCTGGTCAGGGACATGGCTCTTTTTCATTTCCGGGCATATTGTGAATCATCGAGTTAGCACATAAGGGTTCCTCAATAAAACGGCTATTGCCCCATGAAATTTGATACATGGTGGTTTTTTTTATTAGGTAGGTAGTTTTACCTAGCTTTCTGGATAATTCCTTTAATTTCAACCCCTCCGGGGACCCCGGCCGGCGCCGGGCAGCCCTTTTTTTCCGTATTTTTAGAAATTATCCTTGCAATATGACCCAAATAAGTCCTTCCCAGCTCAGCTCCACCCCCCTGAAACCCTCCCAACGCCTCTATTCCCTGGATGCCCTCCGGGGATTCGATATGTTCTGGATCATGGGCGCCGAAGAGATCTTTAATACCCTGGCCAAGGCTACGGGCTCGCCTTTCTGGGCGGCGATCGCTGCCCAGTTCGTTCACCCGGACTGGAACGGCTTTCATTTTTACGACCTTATCTTCCCGCTCTTTCTGTTCATCGCCGGCGTGGCCACCCCTTATTCCGTCGGAAGGGAACTGGAGAAAGGAAGCCCGCGCCGTAAGCTCCTGCTGCGCGTCGCCCGCCGCGCCCTCATCCTGGTCGTCCTGGGCATTATTTACAACAACGGCCTGCAGCTCCGCCCCCTGTCGGACATCCGCTTCGGCAGCGTGCTGGGAAGGATCGGGCTGGCCTACCTCTTTGCCAATATCATTTACTTATATGCCCCGAAGAATAAACAGGATCGCACGATGATGATCTCCTTCCTCCTCCTGCTGCTGGGCTACTGGGCCCTGCTGGCCTTCAATGCCGCTCCGGGCTTCCATCGCGGGGACCTTACCATGCAGGGTAATTTTGCTTCTTACCTGGACAGGTCCATCCTCCCGGGCAAGCTCTACCTGGGTATCCACGATCCCGAAGGATTGATCTCCACCATCCCGGCCATCGGCACGGGATTGCTGGGCATACTGGCGGGGAATTTATTAAAGAACGGCACGATGTCACAGGCTGCCAAAGCCCTGCGCCTGGCCCTCACCGGCGCGCTGTTCATCCTGCTGGCGCAGGTCTGGAACGGCGTCTTTCCTATCAATAAGAATCTTTGGAGCAGCTCTTTCGTGCTCATGGTAGGCGGTCTCAGCCTCCTGCTCCTGGCCGCTTTCTATTACGTGATCGACGTATTGGGCTATAAAAAATGGGCTTTCTTCTTCACCGTCATCGGCATGAACTCCATCCTGATCTACCTCTCCGGGCATTTCATCGACTGGGAATACGCGACGAACGGGTTCTTCCAGTGGCTGGGACAATGGGTGGGCGATCCGTATAACGCGGTCGTGCTGGCCATTTGCTATGTGGGCATCAAATGGCTCTTCCTTTATTTTATGTATCGGAAGAAAGTGTTCTTACGGGTATAGCTAAAGACAGGCTGCTTCCGCCGGTTTGCGTTCCGCCGTTTTAGTTTTATGAGTAAAGATCGTCTCGCTGAACTGGCATAACATATCCAGCAGGTTGGACAGTTCCTCGCCTTTTTCCGTGATGGTGTACTCCACCCGGGGAGGGATCTCGTCGAAGTCGTGGCGGCTGATCAATCCGTTCTTTTCCAGGAGTTTCAGACGGTCGGAAAGGATCGTATCGCTGATATAGACAAGGTCGTCCTTGATAAGCTTGAACCGGTTATTCCCCTCTTCGATGCAGAACAACACTTCACAGAACCACCTCTTGCTGACCAGGTCCAACAACTCGTTTAGAGAACATTTGTCCTCCAGGAAAGCCTGATTGCGAAAATTGGTCGAACTTGTTTTTCTCTCTCCCATTAGTATTTTTTTATAAGTGAGGCTGGCTACGGGCCAACAAAGAAAATTATTAGTAGGGGTAGCTCAAGGTAGATAAAAACACCACCCACCGGTCACCATATTTTAACCCATCCTCTCCATATTTTCGCTTTATGATAGCCGGGGAATTATATGGGTTCAATGGATTTTCATGCTAGAAGGCCAAAGGGCTCCCCTGTTGAGGAAAAACGAGTTGAAGTTGGAAATGGTTGTTTTCGACCAGCTGTTTTTTTATGATACGCTCCTGGTCGCCGGAAGGTTTTATATGGGTGATCACCAGGGGAAGTCCTTTTAGGGCAGCCTCGCCCGTTAGTCCGCCCAGCGTCTTCATCTCCTTCATCAGCAGCCGCGGGGTCAGGTGACCGAACAATAATTTATCCGGTTGCTCGTCGGGAAAGGAGACCTCGATAAAAATGGCTTTTAGCTTCCCTGCCTTTATCAAAGGCGCCACGGCCTGCCATAGGAGGGCCAGCTTATCGGAATGTTCTACTTCGTCGGCTCCCGTATCTCCCAGGTACAGGAGGAAAGCATCTCCTTTACGCAGGAGAAAGGCCGTACTCTGGTAAGGCGCGACATGACTTAGCGGAAAGGCTGTCACGGCAAAGGCCGTATGTTCGATGGCCGTCTCCCGGCCGGGGCTCATGGGAACATAATGATATTTATTCAGCAAAGGCTTTTCTCCCTGATCCCCGAAATTGGCCCAGCTTTCCCAGGTGAAATATTTGTCCCGCAGGATCTCCAGGCAGGAGGAGAGTCCATAGACGGGCTTCGGTCCGTCATCAGGGGAATTGATGATCAGCCCCGCTACATGGTCAAGGTGTGCATGGGAGATAAAATACGCCTTGATATTATTTTTCAGTATATCCGTCACCGAAAGACCGCCTGCCTCGCCTTCCGCCTGCCCCGCGCCCGCATTCATTTTCCCCGCACCCTCCTTCCCCGATCCGCCCATTCCCGCAAACGCCCCGGAATCCAGCGCTTTTTGGATCCCGTAATGAAGGGTCCCGGCATCGAGGCAGACCAGATCCGGGCTGCCCTGCGGTCCCACCAGGTAGGAGGAGAGGTTACTTTCGTCGAGCCCTCCCTTTACGCCGAGGGGGACGACCCGGAAGACGGCGCCCGCTGCGGCATTTTTCTCCAGAGACTGTGCGGAAATAATTTCGTGGCCCAACAGGAGAAGGGCCATCAGGAGCAGGACCTTTGGCGCCGTCCTGCCCGGCCGCAAGATGAATAATTTCATGGAACAAAAATAAGGAGATCTCCCCGTTCTCTTGCTGGTCGCCAAGTTGGGCATTTCGCGTAACTTTAGGTTATGGAAAAAGAACATCATTATTCTGTGTCCATGATCTGGACGGGGAATAGGGGAGAAGGGACGAAGAGTTACAAAGGCTATGACAGAGATCACCTGATCCGGGTAAAAGGCAAAGCGGATATCGCCGGATCAGCAGACCCTTCCTTCCTCGGTTCCCCCCAGCGCTACAATCCCGAAGAATTACTGGTCAGCTCCATCTCCACCTGCCACATGCTCTGGTACCTGCATTTGTGTTCCGTCCATCATATCGTTGTGACCGACTATCGGGACGAGGCGACAGGCACCATGCTGGAAAAGACCGACGGCAGCGGGTATTTTAAAGAAGTGGAGCTACACCCGGTCGCTACCCTTACCAGCAATGACATGATCGTAAAGGCTGCCGAGCTCCATGATACGGCGCATAAAATGTGCTTCGTCGCCAATTCCTGTAATTTCCCTATCAGGCATAAGCCCGTCTTTAAAGTACTGGGCTCTTGAGTGTGAAACTGCCCCTGCGCAAGCAGTTCGCCTACGCCGCCGGTATGATGGGCTGGAGCATCATGACCAACACGATCATCGTCATGCTCCCCTACATGTATCTTCCGCCTTCCAATGCCGGTCTGCCTCCGCTGGTCCCCCAGCTGCTGGTGCTGGGCGTATTGAATGTCATGTCCATCATCGCCGCTTCAGGCCGGCTGGTAGATGCCATCTATGATCCTTTCATCGCTTCGCTCAGCGACAAGAGCCGATCGCCCAAAGGCCGGCGCATCCCTTTTATGAAGATCGCCATTCTCCCGGCCGTCATTTTCTGCTGCCTGACCTTTCACCCGCTGGTAAAGGGAGAAAGCATCCGCAATGCCTGGTGGCTTAGCTTTACCATGATCGGATTTTTCGTGTCGGCCACGACCTACATCATCCCTTATAATGCCTTGCTGCCGGAGATGACCCGCACCGCCGGGGAAAAAGTGAAGCTCTCTTCCTTCCAGCAGGTAGGCTTTGTCCTCGGCATCATCCTCTCGGCCCTGACGAATAATTTTGCCGACGGCATCCAGTCCGTCTTTGCCATCTCTGACCGGGATACTGCCCTGCAGATCACCATCACCGCGCTGTCCTGCCTGGCAGGACTCGTCATGCTGATCCCCGTGCTGACCATCGATGAGAAAAAATACTCCAGCGGCAAGCCCTCCCATCTTCCGCTCTGGCCCGCTATCCGGAAGACCTTTGCAAATACGAACTTCAAATATTATCTCGTCTCGGACTTCTCCTATTATATGGCCCTCAGCATCATTTCCAGCGGCCTCCTCTATTTTGTCACGGTGTTATTGCGCCTGCCCGAATCGGAGAGCGGCGTATTGACGGGCGTGATGGTCCTGACCTCCCTGGTCTTCTATCCGCTGATCAACGTGCTGGCCCACCGCTGGGGCAAGAAACCCATCGTCCTGTTCTCCTTCGCGCTGCTCAGCGCCATCTTCATCGCCATCTATTTCCTGGGTAAATTCCCGGCCTCTCCCAATACGCAGATCTATACGCTGGTGATCTGCGCCGCCTTTCCCCTTGCTTCCCTGGGGATCCTGCCGAATGCCATCCTCGCCGAGATCGCGCAAAAAGATGCCGCCGACACGGGAGAGAACAGGGAAGGCATGTTCTTCGCCGTCAAATACCTGTTCGTAAAATTGGGACAGACCCTGGGGATCGCCCTCTTTGCTTTTTTGACCATCTACGGGAAAGACCCTGGCAACGACCGGGGCCTGCGGCTGAACGGGCTCTGCGGATGTGGGCTATGCCTGCTGGCCTTTTTGGTCTTCAGCCGGTTCAAAGAGGAAAAAAGGCTTTGAGAGCAATTATTTTCTGAGCTTAATAATGCGCACTGCATTCAGGAATCGGATCAGGTGCCAGGTAGGATCCAGTTCGAACCACTTCTTGGCGAAATTAGGATCGTTCGCGCTTTTGTGATGATTGTTCTGGAAGAGCTCTCCCATCATTAAAAAATCCATGGGCAGGGTATTCTTGCTATGGTCCTTGTTGTCAAAATTCGAATAGCCATATTTATGCCCGCACCAGTTGACGATGGCGCCATGGATGGGTCCCATGAAGAAATGAATGGGCAGTAACAGGTACATCCACCAATGGGTGGCGAATGCTACATAAAATGCAGTATAACCCAATCCGAAGGCGATGCGGGTCACCCATAGATCGCTGATCCGGTCGATCAGGGGCCATTGGGGATAATTACCGCGAAAAGCCAGCTCGGGTTCTTTCTTATGCAGGAGATAATCCATATAAATATTCTTCGTCTCCATGGTCATATTCCAGACATCTTTGAAGAAATGCGGGGAATGGGGGTCTTTCTCCGTGTCGCTGTAGGCATGATGCATGCGGTGCAAAATGGCATAGGCCCGCGGGTTCAGAAAGGAGGAACCCTGGGTTATAAAGGTGAAAAAGTAAAAGAATTTTTCCCAGAAATCATTCATCTTGAACATCTTATGGGATGCGTAGCGATGGAGGAAGAAAGTTTGCGAAAAAAGGGACAGGAACCAATGACACACAAAAAACACTAAAATAGCCATAAATATGAGATAATATATAGGTCAGCATACGCTGCATTAAGAAACAAAATTAGGCTGTTTTTGTTTCAGAATAGATTAATTTTTTTTATATAAGTCCTTGAAATTCAAAAAAACAGCGGGCTGGAGAGATTAGGCCGCCTAGCACCTATACCCCGGCCGTCGATACCCCTTCCCCACGCTGGCTATTACGCTTCCCGCCGCTGACTATATTCGCGTTACTCACGAGGCCCCACATACGTCATAAAATACCTCTATCGTAGGTACATGAACGAAGCGCATCTAAGTACTCGAATTTGATCTATATCAACACTTTTTTTCTTTTTTCTTTCTACCTTGCTTTGGAGGATAAGATTCAGTGATATGCACACGAACAAGAGGAACAGGAAGTGCGTCAAGATCAGCGTCTGGTGCACGCAGATAGAAAAGAAATACATAGAGATCCAGGCAGAGAAAGCCGGCATCCCGGCATCCGAATACCTGCGCAAATTGGGCATGGAGTCCCGGCTTAAAAAGCCTCCCACACTGCCCCCCGAAGTCCTGGCTTATAAAGGAGCCCTTGCCCACCTGGCCGGCGTCCTCGAACCGCTCTCCCTCAAACGGCAGAATGGAGAGGACCTGAGCATCCTCGAAAGAGCTGAAATGAAAGTAGCGCTCTCGGAGATCAAAAAGATCGTTAATGGAATAAACCACCACCTCCAATGATGGGTAGAGTACACAGCGGACCGTCCTTCCGCCAAAGCCTGGCGTATTGCCTGAGCGATAAGAAGCGGACACCCGGCGAACATCCCTCCGGACAGCCCGGCTCCCCGGGCCAATCTACAACGGAAGATCACTCGTCCGATCATCGTTCCCCGCCCGCCGGAGAGGTCGTCTTTAAAGACAGGGCCGAGATCATTCACTACAACCAATGCTATGGGAACCAACGGGAATTAGCCGCCCAGTTCAACGAGGTTAGCCGCCTCAAGCCCAACCTGTCCAAACCCGTTATGCAGATCATGCTCAGCTTGCCGCGGGGCGAGCAGTTGTCCAAAGCAATGCTGGTCCGCATCGGTGACGACTGCGCAAAGGCCATGGGGTTTGCCGCCAATCAGTATGTCACCATCCTGCACAAGGATACAAAAAACCAGCACCTTCATATGGTCGCTAATCGCGTGGGCTTCGATGGCGTCACCGTCAGTGATAGTTATTCGCAGGGGAGGATCGCCGATTTCTGCCGGGCCGCCGAACGCAAACATGGTCTGCGACAGGAACCCGGCCCCATTCGTTACCGGGGGAAGGGGCAGGGAGGGCAGGATGGGCCTGCCCCCCGCCAGGGCATCCGCCTGGATCAGCTGAAGAACGATATCCGGGAGTCATTGAATGCCTCTGCCGATTATCCCGCATTCCAGCGCAGTATGGAGCAGCGCGGATATACCGTCTACTGCGGACCCCGCGGCATCGCCTTCATGGATGCCATGAAAGTTGTTTTTAAAGGCTGCGACGCAGGCTACCCGCTGAAGCTGATCGGACAGATCCTCGCCAGGCCGTTGGAAATACGCATCCGGGAACAACAAGCCATGGCCGAAGAACAAAGCTGGATCCGCCAGATGCAGCAACAAAAGCCAAAGCAAAAAAAACATGGCCGTCATCGCTGAGTTATTTTTTAACCATTATAAACGTTTATTTTATGAATTCCGAAGTGTTTGAAACAGTGTTGAACGAAGTGCTGGAAGAAATAAAGAGTTCTGGCAAGTCCTCTGCAGAGCAGGCGACTCTTATTAGTCAGCTCATTAACGTGGTGAGGGGCTTTGAACAAAAATTGGGTAACGTTCGCGTTCTACCGGCCCCCGTGGATACGGCGTCCCTTCAAAAGATCGTGACAGATGGGTTCGCAGGAAACAAGTCTGTGGTCGACGAAGGCATTCAGGAGATCACCGGGATCGTGCAAAAGGTCCCCAAAATGGTCAAAGAAGAGACGCTTTACGAGTACTCCGAGTACATCGTTGTGAAATTCAAGGGAGCCTTAGATGGACTATACGGACTTATGATCATTCTTATTATCCTGGTTGCTATTCATCTTTTTAGGTAACCTCGACCATCCGTACCCAGCCCCGGAGCTCGTATCTTTGCCGCATGGCAACCAGTTTCTACGACTTCGACGCAAACACCAGCACAGGACAACCTCTCCCCATGTCTTCTTTCAGGGGCAAGGTTGTCCTTGTCGTTAACACCGCCACCCAATGCGGCTTCACCCCACAGTTCGAAGGACTGGAGCAACTCTACCGCGACTACAAAGACAAAGGCCTGGTTGTCCTCGGATTCCCCTGCAATCAGTTCGGTAGCCAGGAACCCCTCAGCAACGAAGAGATGGCCGCCACCTGCCAACTCAATTACGGGGTCAGCTTCCCCTTATTCGAGAAGATAGAGGTCAACGGCCAAAATGCCCATCCCGTCTTCCAATTCCTCAAATCCAGGCTCGGAGGATTCTTCGGAAGCCGCATAAAATGGAACTTTACCAAGTTCCTCCTCGACGCCGAAGGCAGGCCCGTACGACGATTTTCGCCGGTCACCAAACCCGGGGCGATCGAACCCTATATTAAAGCCCTGATCGCTCAATAGGGGGTTCCTACTAGCACTCCACCTCCCCCGGCGGGGTATCGTAGATTTACGATATAAAATTGAGGGCTTTTGCTCTTTGTGAGTGACTATCAATGGCCTACATTTGTCATATCCAATACCAATGAAGTAACCGGTATCCAAAAAATCCAGAAAAACCAGCTTTCATCTTTTGCACCTTAAGAAAGCGTTAAAATTCAAGTTCTCATGAAAAGCCCCTGACTAAGCCTTGGGGGTTTTTTCGTTTATAGACCCTCCCCACTTAACTCACCACTGACAACTCACTACTCACCCCCCATTCCCCCCAAAAAAAAACCCGCCGGACATCGTCCAACGGGCTCTAATAGTGCTACTACGCAGGTTATTTTTTCCCCGAAACTTCCAGCAATTCTTTCAGGTAATCCCCCCAGATCGAGGGATTGGAATGCGTGCCGTGGCCGGAAGTCTTCTCCGTGATCGGCAGCAGGATATATTTCCCTTTCGGTACTTTTTTAATAGCCGGCTCCATGACGCCCATTTCAGGGGGATTACATTCGTCATCGGCGGAGTTGACGGCGAAGAAATTGCATTGGATCGTGGCGAGCTTGGGCTCCGGGTTGTATTGCCGGGAGGCCTCCATCGCGTAGATGAAATCGTTCGCGTCCTGGTGGCGGATGAAATTTTCGACGGCATTGTCCCAGGCACGCTCGGCTTGTTCGCGGGTGGGCATTCTTCTTTGCATTTGCCAGGGGCTGCTGGTCATCCACATCATGGAAGTCTCCGCGCCGCGCAGACCCATAGCGGGAGGCGCGGTATATTCGCCGCCTTTCCATTCGGGGTCGTTCTTGACACATTGGATAGCGGCGTAACGCGTCTGGCGGTTACGGCCGGCGATCTCGACGGGCAGGCTGGCATTGGCCATGCAGGCGTCCATAAAGTCGGGGTAGGTCTCCGCCCAGACCCAGCAATGCATCGCCCCCATGGAGGTTCCCAGGATCAGCCGCAGGTGGTTGACCCCCATTTTTTCAGTGAGGACCTGGTGGTCGGCTTGCACCATATCATCATAGGTATACTTCGGGAACTTCATATGCAGGCCATCGCTGGGCTTGCTGGACTTCCCATGGCCAATGCCATCGGGAAGGATGATAAAATATTTGGTGGCGTCCAGCAGTCCGCCCGCTTTGAAGAGATAGCCGCCGAAGCCCTGGTTGACGAAATTATGGCTGTTGCCGGTGGTGCCATGCATGATATAAACGGCGTTGATCACCTTGCCGGATTTGTCCTTCACGGGTTTACCGAAGGTCGTATAGTGCAGTCTTAAGGTCGGCAGGGTCTCTCCGCTCACGAACTTGTAATCTTTCAGCTCATAATCCACTTCGGCGGAGTCGGGTAGATTGAGGGGCGCGGGCGGATTTCGTTGTGCATAGCCGGTCAGGCCGGCGGCGAGGAAAAATACGAAGAGTAGGAGCTTGGAAGACTGTTCACGTTGCATGAGCGGATCGTTGTTGAGTGATAAAATAAAAAATCCGGCTGCCCTTCAAAAATCATGGCAGCCGGACAGGGGTATAAAATTAATTCTTATCCCAATACAATTTCGTTTCTACTTTGTCTCCGCCAACCGCAGCAGCAGCCTGCGTGTAATTGGCCCCATTCACCGTCTGCTCGCCTGTCGGATAATACAGCCGGTTCGGGAAACCCGATATCGCTCCTGCCGGTACCGGCAGTACGGGATAATCCAGTCTGCGGATATCTACCCACTCGTGGTAAGGATGCATATACAGAGAGATCCATTTCTGGAGGGCGATCTTCTGGATCGGCGTACCGGTAGCCGTCGTATAGGCCACCGAGGGGTCGGCCAGGTAACGGGTTACTGCGGTATCAGCCCCGCCCCAATACTTGATGCTCTGGCGGATGCCTTCGTTGTAATGGCTCTCTACCGTGCCGGGTATATTATAGCCTCTTGCGATGGCTTCCGCACGAAGGAATTCCATCTCCGAATAGTCCAGCACTACATAGGAAAGGTCCTGGGCGCTATCCTTTGTAGAAGGCCCGGATACCGTTGAAAAGGTGGTCTGGACACCCATGACGGCGCCTACGTACTTTCCTGCGGCAGGGCTGCGTCCGTAAAAGGAGCTCAGGCGCGGGTCGGTATTGGAGAGCAGCTGGTCCATCAGGGACTTTGCCGCGACATAGTCATTGCGCTTGGCTACGACAAAGGATGCGTAAGTGGGATTGTTGCTGGGCTGGGATCCATATTTCATGATCGCGTTCTGGGCGGTCGCGGAGATGGCAAGGGGAGCGGCGGCTTCTACTATGCTCTTCGAAGTCGCTGGGTCCGCGTCTGCGATCGTCATGCCGAAGAGCACTTTCAGGGAATTGCCGAAAGTGATCCAGTTGGGGATATTACCGCCAAACCAGAGGTCTTCTGATGGGGCAAACCCGGCTCCGGATGTACTCAGCTTGGAAAGGTCGTTGTCGAGACGTTTCAGCAGGTCGTCCATGATCGCCTTCTGGTCGTCGTATTTCGGGAACAGATTGTTCGGATTCAGCGCTTCGGTGTACGGAACGTTGCCATAAGAGGTGATCAGGACATACCAGGCATAGACCGCCGTGATATCGACGCAGGCGCGTTGATTGGCGATGATCGCAGGTGAGGTGAATATATCCTGGGAAAGGATACTGTCCGATCTTTTCAGGTCGTTGAGTACGTCGCGGTAGAGCACATTCCACTGTGTATTGGGCATACCCGCGGTTTGGAAATTGAACTGGGCATTGTCCTCGATGATCGCCTGGGCCATATAACCTACGATATGCAAGGTGATATTGCCGCCCCCGATATTGGCCAGTTGATCCGCCAGGTTACGGGTGGCATTGGTGTATAAGGGAGCGGCGGGCACGACGGCCGCTCTCTTTGTCTGATCGTTGAATCGGGAGATATTCTTGGTACAGGCTCCGATGAGCAATACCGCCGGAAGTATATATAAGATTGATTTCTTCATGTTGCTGATTTTAGAATTGCATTTTTAGGTTTATACCAAGGGAACGGACGACGGGATAGGTACCGAATTGAAGGCCCTGGTTGCTGTTACCGGCAGAAGCGGCATCTTCAGGGTCGGACATCGGCAGATTCTTATGGATGATCCAGAGGTTGCGGCCGAGGAGCTGGATGTCCATGCCTTTTATCACTTTTGCCGCAGAGCCAAATCGGGCGCCGGGGATATGATAGCTCAGGGCCGCTTCACGCAGTTTGATATAACTGGCGTCATACGCCTCATCCGGAGGAGGCAGCAATAAGCTGTTTCCCGAAGTGATCGCCGTGCGGGTCGTATTCGGGGTGCCATCGGCTTTTACACCCTTCAGGATGATACCACCGCCATCGGCAAGGGGCGCCCGCTTCTCGTTGCCGAGATCGTTTTTGCCGGTGCTGCTGAACAGGATACCCGACTGCTGGGCGTAGTACTGATCCAGCGACCATACGGTGCCGCCCTTGCGCATATCCACCAGGAAGGAGAGGCTGAAGTTTTTATACTTGAAACTATTGGTGATGCCACCGATCCAGTCGGCGTTGAAATTTCCGAGGACATTGGTGGTCGTGGAGCTCAGCACATAAGCGCTTCCGTCGGCGGTGACGATACGGTTATTGTCACCAACCTTACCCTGGTAGTACGTGTAGGTCTGACCGAAGATCTGGCCATAGGGCTGGCCCACCGTGGCGTTGGTGGAAATACTGGCCTGGAAGGTCTGCAGCGGCAGATTGGTCGCGCCGTTGTTGAGCGAGATCACCTTGTTGCGGTTACGTGTCCAGTTGACGGTCACATCCCAGGAAAAGTCCCGGGTCTTCACCGGCTGGCCGAAGATCGAGACTTCGAAACCCTGGTTCTGCAGGTTGCCGGCATTGACGTATTTGCCGCTATAACCCGTGCCGGATGATGTGGCGACGGACAGGATCTGGTCGACCGTGTTGGTACGGTAGAAGCTCGCGTCGAAGCCGATGCGGTTCTTCAGGAAGCTCATTTCGAGACCGACTTCCTTACTGTTCGTTCTCTCGGGCTTCAACTGGTCGTTGTTCTTGGTAGCGGGCAGCGAGAAGAGTACGCTGGAGCTGGTACCGACGACAAAAGGAGTGGGCTGGTCATAGACGTCCTGGATGGCGCCCCAGGGCGCATCGTTACCTACCGTAGCGTAGTTGGCGCGGATCTTACCGGAAGACAGCCAGCCGAACTTGCCCTTCAATTGCTCGTAGAACTGCCAGCTGGCGGAAATACCATAGTAGTTATAAGCATTGGCGGTAATGGGAAGGGTGGAAGACCGGTCCCGGCGGAAGGTTCCGTCAAGGCTGAGGAAGTCGCGGTAGGTGAAGGTAGCGCCGGCGAAATAGCCGTCTACGGCTTTCGGATTGTCGACTTCGACGGGCGCAGCGACGGCTCCCTTCGAGTTGGAGATCGAATAGAGGTTCGGAATGATCAGCCCGCCCGTGGTGGTCTGGTAGTTGGAAGTGAGTGCTGTCCTACGCATATTGGTGCCTAAGAGACCATTGAACTTCAGGTTCGGGTTGATATCCTTATTTACGGTTGCGATAAGGTCATAGTTCAGCTCGCGGAAAAAGGAGTTGAAACGGGTGTAGGCCGGAGTGCCGATGCTGGTGACGGCAACGCGCTCTTCCTGGAACAGATCATACGTGTCCACCGAGACCCGGCCCAGGATGTTGAGCCAGGACAGCACCTGATAGTTTAGAGCTACATTGCCATAGGTACGGTTACGATTATCGTTCTCGTAGTTCTGGTAGGCGTTGAAGTAGGGGTTGTTATAAGAGAAGGGAGTGAGCCCCGACGCGACAGTGGGGTCGTTCCAGTTCCAGGTGATATTTTTATGGGCCCTGTTATAGGCTGTCTCCTGTTCTTTATAATCCACGTTTACCTGGCCATACTGACGGAACTGGGGCATGACGCTACGGGTTCCGTCGTAACCGCTGGCATACCGGCCCAGCGCCGTTTCCTGTACATAGTTGGCCGTTGCGGAGACGGTAAGATTGTCCTTGATCTTATAGCTGGCCGCGAAATTGATCGTATTGCGGCCGTTATTGCTGTTGGGCACTGTACCCTTGTCATTGAGGCGGGTAAAGCCCAGCTTGTAGGCGCCCCTGTCGTTGGCTCCGTCCAGGAATACACTTTCGTTATTGGTGATCGCGGTCTTGAAGTAATACTCCGGCCCGTGTTTGGGAGCTACCCAGGGAGTGGCCTTGTGGAAGTTGGGGCTCAGGGGGTCGAAGGCGTCCCACTGGAAAACCATAATGCTGGGGTCAAATTTGGGACCCCAGGAACGGGGCGCATTGGTATTGACGATGAGCTCGGGAATGCCGTCGCCCGTAACGTCCTTGGAGATGAAGCCGCCCGTCGCCAGGTTATCGGAACGACCGGAGCCGTATAGATTTTGCCGCGTGACAAAAGTGCTTCGGTCGATCCTGCCGACGGTCATGCCTGCATTGACGGTGACGTTGCTACCGGCACGGCCCTTCTTGGTCGTGATCATGATGACCCCGTTCGCGGCGCGCGACCCGTAGAGGGCGGTTGCGGCCGCACCCTTCAGGACGTTGATGGATTGGATATCGTCGGGGTTGATGTCGCTGGCGGTATTGCCCAGGTCGTAGCCGCCCCCACTGCCCAGACCGCTGTTGGAGGCGCCGGAGCTGGAGGCGCTGCCGGATACCCGGATGGAGTTGTCCAGGGGCGCTCCGTCGACGACGAACAAAGCCTGGTTATTGCTGCCGAGTGATTTGATACCGCGGATGACGACGTTCACCGAACCGCCGGGCGTGTTGTTCTGGCGGATCTCCAGACCGGAAACCTTACCGGAAAGCCCGCTGGCAAGGTTCGAAACGCGGACCTTGTTGGCTTCGTCGCCGCTGATCTGCTGCGCAGCATACGGCAACGTGTTCTTGGCGCGGCGGATGCCCATCGCGGTGACGACGACTTCGTCGAGTTGCTTGTCGGATTTTTGCAGGCTGATCGAGACAGTGCTTAGACCGTCCGTATTGATCTCTTTTTCCGTGAAACCCAGGGCAGATACGATCAATACCCCCCTCCCGGTCGAGGGAATGGAGAAAGTCCCGTCCTCTCTGGCGATGACTCCTGATCTTTTTCCTTTGAACCGGATCGTAGCGGCCGGTATGGGAGCGCCGTTCTCGTCGGACACTTTTCCCGTCAGCGGTGTCGTTTGCGCAGAGGCAAACTGACAGCATAGGCTGAAAATGCAAATTGATAGGAGGATGGTTAGCCTTCTTCTCATAGCAGAAATTTTGGTTGAGTTAAATGTTAGTTACAGCAAATCAGTGTTGCGACAATAAAGGTACAGCATAATGTGATCGAGGGATAAGATTCGGGACAATAAATGTTAGATGATGCCTTTTTATAAGATGAGGATTTCGCCCCCAAACTTATCCCCGTAAGGGGGATTTTGCTTCATGCTTTTTAGCACGTAGTGTACGGATTTTAACCCAAATAGATAGTCTCCCGGATTCGTAGGTTAAAATCTGATTAACCAAGATCGAGGGTTAAACATCGAATTTTGGCTGAAGCAGGAATTATGCGCGTTCATCCTTGATTTATCTGGTCCTATCCGGGACCTCTTCCTCTTTTTCCCGATCCACCCCCTTTTCATCCCCGGCAGGCCTACCGGAGCCTGACCTTCCTGCCTTTACCGCCTTTCAGCAGCTCTTTCCTGAAATCCTCGGGGGTGACACCGGTCTGTTTCTTGAAGAATTTCGTAAAATAGGAGTTGTCGTTAAAATTCAACTGGTAAGCGATCTCCGATATGCTCAGGTCCAGGTTCACCAGCAATCGTTTGGCTTCCAGGAGGACCCGGTTGCGGATCAGCTCTCCGGCGGAAAGCCCCAGCACATCGTTGCTAAGAGCATTCAGGTGATTGGGCGTCACATACAGTTGCAGGGCATATTCCCTCGGCAGCCGTAAAGTGAGGTAGTTCTTTTCTATCAGTCGCTGGAAATTCTTAAGCAGGAGATGGTTAGAAGGTAATCCCTTCCCGGAGCCCCTGTCCGGGTCCAACCGGCCGACCAGGATAAAAAGCTGCAGCAGCAGGGCCCTCACCATATCCAGGACAAGGTCCTGCCCCTGTTCACCTTCCCGGGCCAGCCGCTCGAACAGTTCCTTTACCCCCTTCCTGCTCTTCTCCGGCAGGTCGATCACAGAATTGGCCGTAATCCCGCTGAAAAAAGGAAATTGTTCCAGGTAATCGTTCTTCAACAGGAAGGACTGGAAAAAAGGGATGGAAAAATTGACCACATAGCCGTCCACCCTGCCTTCAAAGCTCCAGCTGTGCACCTGGCCGGGTATCATGAAATAGAGCTGGTAAGGCCGGACCTTGAACTGCTCGAAATCGATGGCATGGCTCCCGCCCCCTTCCGTGAACAGCAGCAGGTGATAAAAAGTATGCTTATGGGGCAATTCCAGGTTCCGGTGGGTCTCCAGGTACGGTGCAAACCGGCTGATCAGGATATCTTCCTGGCCGGACTCCGAGAGGTGGCAGATCGTATATACCGGGATCCCATTCTTCATCGTATGAATTTTTTGCAGGTACAATTTACTGATTCCACGAATAGTACCACAGGATCCCGGAAGGAGGCAGCCGATCAGGGAAGAGGATCGCCGGTTGTAGCGCCTTTTTCTTATTTTTACCCTATGCAGCTACAGCATCCGCAATTAGTAGATTTATTAAAAAGAGCCTATTCCGCAGAAAAAGCCGCTGCCTTTGCCTACCAGGGACATGCCGCTTCCGTACGAAACCCCGAAGAGAAAGCGGCCATCCGGCAGATAGAGATCGATGAATGGAACCATCGCAGGGAAGTCCTGGAGATCATGAACCACTATAGTATCCTCCCTTCGAAATATTACGAGTTCAGGTTCCATGTCATCGGAAAGACGATCTCCTTCAGCTGTTATATCATCGGGTGGTTCATGCCTTTTTATTTCGCCGGTAGGCTGGAAAGCGGGAATGTCTGCGAATATTTCCGCATGAAACAATATTTCAATTCATTAGGAATCAGGGACTATGATCAGCTGCTCTACGACATGGGCATAAAAGAGAAAGAGCACGAGATCTATTTCCTGGAAAAAATAAAGACGAATAAATTACTGCCCTTTTTCGAAAAGTTTTTTTCCTGGGGCAAGCGCCAGAGCTATAATAATATAGACCTCGATAAAAAATATCCGGTTGAGCAATCCGAAGGCTATTGTAAGAAATAACGTCTTCTTTCCGGATCTTATCCCGTTCCCGTCTTCAACCGGGTTACCCACCCTCCGTCCCCCGGCTGACACCCCCGACCCCGGCTGCTGCTCCCGCGCTCCTATTGACACCCGCTGATCTTCCTGTCCAGCACTTTTTTCGTTGCCGCCGACTTCGTCAGCTTCTTTGCCCGGTTAAAATAGCCGAGGGCTTCCGTTCGTTGACCGGCCTGCGCATAGAACTCCCCCAAAGAGGCATAGTAGAGATAATAGCCTTCCAGCGCCTTATATTTCTCCAGCGCATGCAGGGCGGCAATGGCGGCGAGGGGGCTGTCCGTTTTTCCCTTGATGATGGCCAGATTTAGCTTGATAAGCGCCGTAGGCTTGAGCTTTTCCAGGGCGGAATAATAGTCATAGATCCGTATCCAGTTCGTCTCTCCGAAATTCGGCGCCAGGCAATGTTCCGCCGCAATGGCCGCCTCGAGGTGATAGGCGGTCGCCGTATCGCCGGAGGCCGATAGGGCCAGGAATTCAACTCCCTGCGCGATCAGGCCTTTATTCCACCGGCTGCGGTCCTGCTCTTCCAGGATCACCAGGCAATCGTCACTGTCGACGCGGGCGTCGAACCGCGCTGCATGAAAGCACATCAGGGACAGCAGGGCATGGATCCTGGGATAAGCGGCCAGCGCGGGTCTTTCCGTCAGCAGCATGGCCAGGCGCATGGCCTCCAGGCATAGGTCCTTTCTTATGGCCAGGTTGTCCTCGGCCGCCTGGTATCCTTCATTGAACAATAAATAGATGACGAGGAGGACAGCGTCCAGCCTTTCGAACAATTCCTGCCCGGAGGGTACGCTGAAGTCGATCTGCTCCTGGCGTATCTTCTCCTTTGCGCGGTACAATCTCTTGTGAATATTGTCCTCGCTCGTCAACAGGGCGGCGGCGATCTCATGAATACTGAAGCCGCACAAGGTCTTTAAGGTAAGGGCTACCTGCGCTTCTGCCGGCAGGGCAGGATGGCAGCAGGTGAAGATCATCCGGAGCTGGCTGTCCTTTATCTCATTTTCCAGGAAGACCTGGTCCATGGTATAGGAATAGGTCCACTCCGATTTCAGCAGGGCATTCATGTCGGCGGCAAAATTGCGCAGGTGACGTTGCCTTTTGATCATATTGATGGCCTTTCGCTTGGCCACCACCATCAGCCATCCCGACGGGTTTTCCGGGATGCCGCCGAGGCTCCAATCCTTCAACGCCTGGTGCAGGGTATCCTGGAGGACGTCCTCCGCCAGCTCCAGGTTGTGGATGCCGAACAGCCTGGTTAAAATAGAGACCATCCTTCCCGCTTCATGACGGAAAAGATGGTCGACCAATGCCCGGGCGTCTGGTTTTTTAGAAGACATGGGAGGATCACATGGGTTTCAGCTTGCGTACTTCCAGCTGGAACTTCTCCAGCAGAGGACATTCTTTCGTCATTTCCACGGCTTCGGCCATATCCGCCGCCTTGACAATGATGTAGCCGGAGATCATTTCTTTCGACTCGATGAAGGGGCCGTCGGTGAGCACTTCGGTCTTGCTTTTTAATAAGGTACCTTCTTCTTCCAGGGGAGCGCCGGTAACATACCTGTCCTTTACTACGTTCTGCACCCATTCCCCGAAAATGGCCAATCGTTTTTGCATTTCTTCCGGCGATGCGGAATGATCGCAGCCTTTTACAATGATCAGGAACTGATTCATAAAAATGTTTTTTAAATAAATAATACCATCTTGTCAATCGGCCGGCTAAAATCAAGACAAGGTAAGGGAGATTTTTTTCCAAAGTCCTGGTCCCATCCCCCCCTGTGAGAGCCTATAGTCCCCAAAACCGCAAATAAGTATAAACCTTTATTTGGAACTATTTTTTTTACTAATTTATAAAGAATTGAAATCGTTGCCCTTAGGTTGGTGGTTTTTTTTCTTCACCTTAGCCCCGGACTTACACCTTATCATATGATCGGACAATATGAACAGTCTTCCGATCTTTCCCTGTTGAAAGATATTTCCAATTCCCTGGATCAGGGATTTATCTTCATCGGTGAAGATCATCGTATCCTTTCCTATAATAGCAGTGCGGCCGCCATGATGAAAATGGCGGTAAATAAAACGCTCCGGGAGGACCGGTCGATCCTTTCCTTTTGCCAGCGAGGGTTCAGGAACAGGCTGGCCTCCGTTCTTGCCAATGTTGCCGGCGTCTCGCCGCAGCGCTGGGTGCGGGTATTTGCCCGGCCTGTGCCCCTGGTCTATGAATTCTCCTTTCAGCCCTTTAGATCTTCCGGCGGGTCCGGAGGCGTGCTGATGAAGCTGACGGATCTTTCCCAGCACTATCATACCCGTGAGCAGCTGGACAAAAGCCACGAACGGTATACCCTTGCCACCCGGGCTTCCTATGACATGATCTGGGAAAGGGACTTTGTTAACGACCGGTATTATTTCAGCGAGGCGCTCCGGGAAAACTTCGGATATGACCCCCGGCAGGACTGGAGCTGGCATGACGTGATGAATATCCTGATCTGTCCCGAAGACCGGGAGATGGTCATCGCATTTGTAGCGGATTGTTATGCCAAAAAAATGGAATTATTTCAATGCCCGATCCACCGCTATGTCCGGCAGGACGGATCCCGGGTCTGGGTGGACGTCCGCTGCATAGCCCTCTATGACGGGCAGGGCGTCAATACAAGGACCATCGGGGTCACCCGCGATATTTCCCGCCAGCAATCGCTGCTCCAGACCCTTGAACAGCAAACTGCGCTGCTGCGGGCTTCCAATGACGAACTGCAACATTTCGCATACATTGTTTCTCACGACCTGCAGGAACCCCTGCGCATGATAAGCTCCTTCATGGAATTGCTCAGGAAGAAATACACGGGCATCCTGGATGACAGAGCCCTGCAATACATCGGTTTTTCGATCGATGGGGCCGAACGTATGAAGGATCGCCTGCTGGCTTTGCTCGAACTTTCCCGGGTCGGAGCTGTCGGAGTGAAGAACAAGATCGACATGGACCAGCTGCTGACCACCGTCCTGCAAGACCTTTCCGTCACCATCGGGGAAAAAAGCGCCGCTATTCATATCCCCGAACGCTTACCGGAGATCCATGCCGATCCCCAGCAAATGCACCAGGTCATGCTCAATCTCGTAGGGAATGCTCTCAAGTACACGGGAGATAGACAACCCCGTATAGAGATCTCTTTCAAGGATAAAAAAGATCATTGGGAATTTGCTGTCCGTGATAACGGCATCGGCATAGAAGAAAAGTATTTTACAAAGATCTTCAAATTGTTCCAGCGCCTGCATACACAGGACCAGTATTCCGGTACGGGCATCGGCCTGGCGATCGTAAAAAAGATCATCGACCGGCACCGGGGGAAGCTATGGTTGGAATCCCGCCCGGGCGAAGGGACCTGTTTTTTCTTCACCATCACGAAGTCCGAATAGCTGCGAAAATCGTGCTTTTTGATATCTTCGTCCTGTCAGGACATCTATAACAGAACATTCAAAAATAACTTTATGGCCTACAGCGAAAAATTAGCCGGCCGGGTGCGGGAAGCCCTCGCCGAAGTGCCGAAAGTGGAAGAAAAGAAAATGTTCCGGGGCGTGACCTTTATGGTAGACGGCAAAATGTGCGTCAGCGTAAGCGCCGACCGTCTGATGTGCCGCATCGATCCGGCCATACACGATGCGGCGGTGGAAAGGAACGGCTGCCAGGGAGTGATCATGAAGGGAAGGGAATATAAAGGGTTCGTTTATGTAGACGAGGACGCCCTGAAAAGCAAAAAAGAATTTGACTACTGGATCGGCCTTTGCCTGGATTTTAATGAACGGGCCAAAGCCTCCCCTAAAAAGAAGAAAGCGGCGGCCAGGGCAGCAAAAAAGTCAGGCCCCACCAAAAAGGCATCTCCGGCAAAGAGATCCACGCCGCCTATTTCTCGAACACCACGGCGTCCGGGCGGGCGCCGGACTTCGTAAGGATGGCGGAGATCTCCTGTATCATGACATCGGGGCCGCAGAGATAAAAATGGGCCTGGAGATCCGCGATCTCCCGCCGTATAAAGTCTTCATTGATATAGGCGTGCCGATAGCCCGGCTTATCCTCCCTGGTAAGAACAAAGACAGCCCGGTCGCCCAGCATTCCGGCCAGTTCCTGCTCGTAAATAATATCCGCCGAGGTCTTATTGGAAAAATACAGCGTATTGCCGGCCAGTTGGTTGTCCTTGTGCAGCTGCCGCAAGATGGAAAGAAAGGGCGTGATGCCCGCCCCGCCCGCTATGAAATACCCGGGCCCCTTGTACTCGATGGCGCCCCAGACATCCCGGATGATCAGCTCGTCGCCCGCGCTTAACTGGTGCAGCCGGTCCGTTACCCCATGATGATCGGGATAACGTTTGATGGTGAATTCCAGGTAAGGGTCCGCATTGAGACAGGTAAAGGTGAAGGGCCTTTTCTCCTCTTCCATACCGGGTTGGTTGATGGAGACATCCGTGGCCTGACCGGGAACGAAGCGGAACCCTACAGGCTTTTCGATGCGGAAGCTCTTCACATCATGCGTGACGGGAATGATCGACAAGATCCGGACAAGGGTATCCATAGGCAATTACTTTCCTGCAATTTACCTTTTAATGCTGTAAAAGGGACCTAACGCAGCTTCTGTGCTAAATTCTCCTTGTAGGTGAGTCCGATGGCCAGGTCCTTCCCCTGCACCCGGACAAAATTCCCTTCCACATATTGGATCGATTCCAGGTTGACGATGGTCGAACGATGGATCCGCGCAAATTTACTGGCCGGCAGCAAAGCCTCCAGCTTGCTTAGGGTCATATAGGTAATATGCGTTTGCGACGGGGTATACACTTTCAGATAATCACCGAGGCTCTCGGCATAAAGAAGGTCCTCGTGATGGATCTTTAACAGGCGCTTATTCACCTTCAGGAAGATATAGGGATTGCCGCTATCGGCGACAGGCGCAGGAAGGAGCTCCTCATTCCTGGCCATCACCTTTTGGATGGCTTTTTTAAAGCGTTCGAAAGTGATCGGCTTCAGCAGGTAATCCACTGCCTCCAGTTCGAAAGCCTCCACGGCATGATCTGCATAAGCGGTCGTGAAAATGATCTTAGGCGGCGTTCGTAATGATTTTAAAAAATCGAGCCCGTTGATCCCCGGCATCTGTATATCCAGGAACAGGACGTCGACCTTTTGCTGATGCAATACGGCAAAAGCTTCCACGGCGCTTTGGCAAACGGCTAAGCAACGGACGTCGGACAGTTGCGCGATATAGGATTCCAGCAGACGCCTGGCCAGGGGTTCATCATCTACTATGATACAATGGGTCATTTCTTATGAAAAGATCTGATCGTTAATAATACGTTGAAAAGACCGTCCGCCCGGTCTATCTCCAACTGATGCCGCCCGGGATACAATAACTCCAGCCGTTTCCTTATATTCCTCAACCCGATGCCTCCGGCTTCTGTCCCTGCTGCTCCTGCTGATCCCCCTTCGCCCACTGCTTCTTTCTCCGGATAAGGGTTGGAAGCCTGGAAGACCAGTTCATCCTCATCGGCGGCCAGCACCAATTTAACGTATTTTCCCGGCAGTTCCTTCGCCAGTGAATGCTTGAAGGCGTTTTCGATGATGGGCAGGAATAGGAGGGATTCTATCCAGGTACTACTGATGTCGCCCTGGACATCGAAGACGATGATATCGGCATCGTCATGCCGTATCTTCTCCAGCCGGATATAGCTCCTTATAAAATCCACCTCTTTTTGAAGAGGCACTTTCTCTTGCTGGCTTTCATACAGCACATAGCGCATGATCCCGGAAAGGTCCGCTATCATCGCCGAGGTTTTGGGCGAACCTTCCGTACTCAGCGAATAAAGGTTGTTAAGGGTATTGAAGAAAAAATGAGGTTGCAGCTGGGATCTCAGTTGGGTCAGCTCCAGTTTCAGCTTGTCGTTCTCCAGGGCATAGACCCGCCGCTGCTTTTTATAGAGCTGGCGGACCATATAGAGCGAAGCGACGGAGAATAGTACCAGGCAGGCATACCCGATGTTCAGGATGAGAATATGATCCTTGAAGCTGGCGGGATGGGAGGAAGCCAGGTTGGCGCGGTATCCCTTGGGTATGAAGGGGAGGCTCATCCCGATGATATTTGCCAGCCGGGCATTGATCTCATAGACGACAACAAAGAATGGCAACAGCAGCAGAAAGAGCCCGTAACGTCTTTTTTCCAGAGTGAAGGGTAGGAACCAGCGATAGAACAAAATAGTAGAGGGCACCGTCAGCATCGTCACGAAGATCAGGCTGAACGTATAGGAGTAGTCCGGCCATAATTGAGAGCCGATAGAAAAGGGGATCAGCACATTCAGAATGAACAGGCACAGGAGCTCCACCAATAATGCCTTCCGCTGGTCGCTTAGCCCGGAGAAAGAAAGATGCATGCGTTAAATTAATTATTTATTTCAGGACAGGCACGGATTTTCCCGGCGCCGGCCCGGATTTTCGATGAACCGGGGTTTTTACACGCCGAATTCTGCCGCCCCTTTTTCAGCGAATAAAGGGCAGGCT
>Ga0307517_10001737_pt1 | contig 35921 bp, 44 predicted proteins | sample 23_EM_MG_FD_194515 | JGI IMG/M metagenome (GOLD analysis project Ga0307517, IMG submission 194515) | Populus trichocarpa ectomycorrhiza microbial communities from riparian zone in the Pacific Northwest, United States - 23_EM | ecosystem: Host-associated > Plants > Roots > Unclassified | place...
CAGAAGCCTCTCGGAGGTCCGCAACGAACGGGAGATGGAACTCACTTCAACTCCGGAGCACCGGGCCATAGTATACAAACCGAAGCTCGAACGGTACCAACCCCATCTAACATCGTCCAGGGGCAGAAGGCGGGAAGGAGGGCCGAGGAACGCGCTGACTTTTACCACTCCCGGTCAACGCGGTCATTTCCAAACTCGACGAGAGGGTGGGTGATGATGGTGATGGTGGTGTCAAACAAGATCACCTCCGGCATGAGTGGCATGTCGGAAAGTGGCGGCGGAACTACCTTCGATGTTGAGTGGGGGGTGTGGACGTGACGGGTGGCGTAACCACCGGACCGAATCCACGAGGATGGAAGTATACGCTGTAACTCAGGCGGGATTCCAGAGTGGGTGATTACAAGCACCACCAAGTGATAAATAACATGGGTGTCGAGGCAGACATCTGATCCAACGTGCAGTCCTTCGCTGCCCGCCATTTCTTACCGGTGGGTCCAATTCCATGAATATTTGGTATCGGCACTGGGTGATATGCATGCGTATAAGGCCGCGAATATATTGTGTTGAGGCGCTGAACGCGTGCGAGTGTCTTTGTGGAGGACCCCGGGAATATTACGCGAGATCGGGAGCATGAGTCCCCAGGGCGGTTAATGTGATCGGTGGAGAGAAAATGCCCTCAAAATTTCAGGCACGAATGGTACACGCTCAGATGTAAGCGAGCGACTGACTCCCCCCCGTGCAATTATGAGATTGAATGAAAAGACGGCATTCCAAAAACGAGGATAAGGTCATAAGGAGTTCTGGAGGTGATGATGAGCGCGCGCACACGAGACCGGACGAGAGTTTCGGGGAAGATAGCCTGAAGGGGATGCTTAGCGCGGACCATGGGGGTTAAAAAAATGCGTCAATCAGTGGCACTACGCCAACTCTATATGAGTTCAATACAACCAGGGACGTAACAAATTAGCAAGCGTGCGAAGGTGAGCGTAAGATATGCGCGCGTCGCTGCGGGTGAAAGAGAAATCACCGACCAGAGATCACATTAATCTTTGGTTGTGCCTCTAGGCCTGCGGCCTGATGGAGCGAAGCTCAGGGTTCCCTGTTTAGTTCCACCCGCGGGGGTCTTCTTGAGTGGTGCCCTTTTCGTTGTCTTTGCCGGTTGACTAGGAGAAAGGGAATTTTCAGATCGCCGGAAGACGAGAAAAATTGTCAAGTTCGGAGATTGGGACTGATTTCTGTGGTGGCAGAAAATCGTACCTGAGAACCGCTGTCCGACCCCGTTTCTTAGGCGGTTCTATCTCGGAGATATCTTCGTCCTCTTCGTCTTCATCTTCCTCCTGCAATGATTGAATAAGAGGGAGGTGGTGACGGCGTGAACAACATACTACAACTTTCTTTGAGCGACTGCCCCTTGCGGGTGGTTTCTTTGGCGCAGCATCCTTCTTCGCAGGCTCCGTCTTTGTTCTGGTGGTAGTCTTCTTCTTTGGTGCAGGTGCTTCCTCCTCGTAGTCCTCAGATTCCGACTGCTGCGCCTTCTTCTTCCCTCTGGCAGCAGTCGTTCGGGAGGTCGCTCTTTTTGCTTTCGGGGGTGGTGCCACTTCTTCCTCCTCAAAGTCAGAGTTCTGCGCGTCAACGTCCATTTCCATAGAGTCCACGCTGCGTTCGTCGTCGTCCCTGGCTTTGCCTTTTCCTCGGCCCTAGAAAAGGTTCAGAGCGCGTTACGTGTTTTCATACGACCGAGAGGTATGCATACCTCCTTCTTTGGAGCCTCGGCGAATTCCCTCTCGTGCTGTTCACGAGCTCTGGCAACCTTCGAAAGGGTGAGCGGGTAAATTTTGGTATAATCGTGAGGTACAACCCCACCGCTTCATCGAGATCATCCTCGTCAATCGAGTCTCCGGTGACTTGGACATTCTTGATCATTTTCTTGAGTGAGCTTGAAACGTGACTGGGGAGAGCCGTGTTAGACTCGGTCACAGATATGCAAGATATGTGCGATACTTTTGAATGGCATGGGTGTCGTCCTTCTCGACGAAAGTTTCGATGGCTAAGGACATGGCTGACTCGCCCAGCAACTGCAGCTCTTGAGCACCCAGGAATTCGCGCACTAGGGTCTGCACCCTGAGCTTGGAAATCTTCTCGGCAAGTGACAACTCAGGATCATCGATGGACAATTCTGGTTGTTCCACAACAACTTTCGACCTGCTAGCGGTCTTCTTGGCTCGGTGGAACACAAGGACATCACGAGGGTTCGCGATCTTGCCTTGGAATTCTTGACCAAACCGGATGGGGTTCGATAACGAGTTTACCCCCGTCGTGTCAACCTAGAAACGTTGCGTGGTCTCAGCCATAGGGCCAAACCGAGTCCCTGGATTAAACGTTCGAAATTATCACCTTGAGCCGGATCAACGGCAGCATTCGGGGGAGCTCAACCTCGCCTCGCTGAACTGCCTCTGCGTTCCGTTCGTCCCACTGAGCATTCGCCTTCTCGATCAGCGCATTAACCTTCACCAAATGATCAGCAATAGGCCGCCAAATAGTTCGCGGAGATGAAACTCGGCTAGGAAAGAATTACCCGCGATCTGAGATACTTGGTAATTTCCATTTGGTCCTCGAGCTCGAACCCTTCCTCCTCAGCGACTTCGGATAGTACGACCTCTTCGAGAACGAAGGGTCTGACTGTTCGTAGAGGGAGTGGTTTAAGGGAGTATTCCTTCCCGTGTACCTGAATGAGAGCAGCGTGTCTCGAAGGAGATGTTAGACGGGGAAGAGACCGATCTAAAAACCGACACACTTATCCAAAGACTCTCCGTCGGCCAATGAGGTCGCTACAGAGGATCCGGGTTGGGTTATTCGGTATTTTTTCCCAACCACCGACTCGGGGATGATACGACAGTCGTGTTCGTGGCCCCACACAACCAAATCGATACTGTCATCAAACATGCCCTCTGGAACGGACTTCTGCGGGCCATGATTTACGCTTAGGTTCAACGAGATGAGTAAACGGGAGTACGGCCAATAGAGCTCGGGTTGATAACGAACCGGTTCTGATGTATGATCAAGATGTTAAACCAGTCGTCCTTATCTTTAGGCATATACATCCGGACCCGGTTGCTTCGCAGTTCAAAATGCATCCGTTGGTCTTTGACATTGCCTATACCATACATGGCCAGGCGGGAGGTACCTTTCTGTAAGAGCACGGGCCTTACGGCGATCCCTTCCTCTTTTGCCTCCGCATCAGAGTAGGGCAAGTCAAATTTACCCATGTAGTTGATCAGACCGCTGACCGATAGCAGGTCGAGAGCTCCAAGGGCGCCAGTCTTTTCAGTTGGGATTCAGCCAGATGAATTTTGGAATCGGTGGGACTGTATGTCGAGCGGAGATGACTTACGGCCCCGGCACCCTGTGGGTCATCGTGATTGCCGTGGATCGAAAACACGGGCATGGAGACGTTTAGATTCGGATCTTCGTAATTGATCGCAGGGAAACTTCGGATTTGCGTTCAACATCCACAGGTCTTCCGGTCAAATTTATGGTAGAGTTGTGGAGAAACTCACGATGTACCAGGAACTTTGCCTTCGTCTGGATCACTCAGAAGTTCGACTTGAATTGGTCGGTCGCCCAGACAATATTCTCGTAAAAGTGACATGACTTGATACAGAGTGTCCCTCGAAGGGCGATTGTCATGAAAGAGGTCTCCCCCGAGGAGAACTAGGTCAACCTAGACCAGATCCGTCCTCGAGTAAGAACAATACGACAGGCATAGAGCGTGCTTTCGTACCTCGTGCTTGACGGCCAACTCTAGGATCTCTTTGAAGGTGTTTATAGAATCCTGGCCACGGATAGGGTCACGCTCGAGGTACCCGATGTGATTGTCTGTGGCTAGGAGGATCTTGACGATATTCTCCTCCACTACACACTCATATTAGACCTTGGGCAGACGAGCCGGAGGTTACGAACAGGCGTTAGAACGTATCGTTGGTGGAAAACCAGAGTCTTCAGTGTCATCCATCAGTTTGCGGAGAGGAGGACGAGTTTAATGACAAGTCGCGTCGCGTCCGGTTTCGATCAGGACGCTGGGTGGTCGGTCACACTTGTGACAATTCCAAACTCCCTCACGACCTCATCGACATCAGCCACGCGAACAACCGCGATTCCCCCTGCCCGACGATTACAAAATCCGCCAAACCTTTAGCATTCTTTTCTTTCGTCTCCGTTCGATCTAAACTTGGTTTCCTCTCTTGGGATGTCTTCAGAAGATGGGGGAAAGCACTCGCGTCTGGCTGTTGTGAGTCTGGCTTGAGAATATCGCTCATCGCCCGTTTCTCTTCGAATTCTAAATGCGAACAAGCGCAGTTGGCCACGGTTCTGTTTTATATGGTTGCAGCGTTAGCGGTGCGTTGCTCCCGAATCTCATATGCATCAACTTGTCTGATCTGACCGTTTTCAGATGGTTATGGCGTACGTTGACGTGGTGCATCACCCACCCGACATGCTGATGACCCAACTCGCCCAGTAACAAATGGGTCCTAAACACGACTGAAGCACCTCTGTTCTTCTTATTTACACAACTCATCATCGCTGTGTTGCTCTTCCTGGCCTGCCATGCCAGTGGCTTGCTCAAAGTTCCACTGTACTTTGACAAGCAGACCGTCCAAGGGCTCATTCCAATGATTGGTCTTAATGTTGTCGGTCTCAGGTTTGCCGCCACGCGTTCTACCAACAGCATAATTGTCCTGCTGACCGACGCCCTATTCCCCTCACAGCTTCAGCAACTATACCCTTAAATATGTCGACGCTTCGTTCTACCAAGTTGCCCGAGGCATGGTCTTGCCTTTCACTGTCTGCACCTCTTTCTTCGTACTTCACTCCCGTCCATCCCTCCGGATTCTTTTGGCCTGTTTGTTAGTCACCATGGGCTTTTTCGTTGGCGTCTTCTTGGATGGAACCGAAGTCTCGCTCATCGGCGTGACCTTTGGTGTTCTAAGCTCAATGATCACCGCTATCCACTCTGTCGTGATCAAACGCAGCTTGGACGTTGTGAAGGGAAGTGCTCTCCATTTGTCATGGTACACCAACCTGTACAGCGCCATCGCCCTGGTCCCGGTTGTCATTCTCTCTGGCGAAGTTCCTGCAATCGGCGCTCTCTTCGCCGAGTCAGGTCCTTTGTCGACGGGAATCTCACCCTTGAACACCTTCCTGTGGGGTTCTGCGATCACGGTATGTCCCTTGCTGAAGTTAACTGTGGGCCAGTGCTTGACGATGGACCCAGGGCATTTTTGGTTTCTTGATGAGCATCGCTAGCTTGTTGTCGATCAAGGTCACTTCTCCCATCACCCACATGGTCTCGTCTGCCGTCCGTGGTGTGGCGGGTACGGTGCTCGGGGTGTGGCTCTTCAACGATGTTATCACCACGTAAGTTTGCCATCTGTTCCGCGGAGTTTTCGGCGGGTCTGATTGGAAATGCTAGCGGACGAGGATCTTCCGTTGCAATAATCCTTGGCGGTTCAATTTACTACACTTGGGTCAAACACCAGGAGAGTCAACCGTCGCAAACAGCCACAACCACCAAGAACGGACAACAGTACGATCGTCTTCAAATGGAGGACGTGGAGTCCGGGAGGCTCTCTCGTTCCTCTTCGTACTCTGGCAAGCCGGAGTGAACCCTACACCGTCAACTCTTCTATTTCGGCAAGCACCCACTCGTAGATTAGTTATGATACATATACACAGGGTATTAGATAATGCGCACGTACCGCGTTGACGATGGTTCCTCCGCTAGAAAAGTTTCCCAGGCGGTCGTTGCGTGCGGCCTCTTCATGGACGGGATCCCCACTTAGCGGCAGACTCGTGGGCGGACGGATAACCAGTTTCGGTACAATCGCGATTCAATCAAGTGTCGTGTGGTGCAGAATCTGTTGGATCGTTCGCACTGATAAAAGGTATCTGAAAAGACCGTAATATTGCCTAGCGATGTGAACCCAAGAATAAATGTACAACTCCTCTCAAGCCACAAAACCAACTATCTACTGCTCGTCATGTCCGGCGCTAGGTTACAGGTCGAGGAGGGCAAGGAGGCCAGTGAGCAGCCCAACAACACCGTCAAGAGGGTCGGAAAGGATTTCAACTTCAAGGCCAATGGTGGCGACAAGAACCGCAACGATTTTGACAAGGCAGCCTGCATTAAGGGCCAGGAGGACGCTGAGAGCAACGGAAATGGCAGAAAGGTTCTGGCGGGCGGCAAGCTCCGTTGTGGATCGTCCAAGCAGGGAAGAGAGGAGAGTGGTGAGGCCGCCAAGTTCTTGAGGAGAGAGGGCATCTGTGAGACCGGACTCCGTGGAGGGCTTGTCGGTGGAGGGCTTGTCGGAGGACGACTTGTCGGTAGAGGACTTGTCGTGGGGAATCTTGTCAATGAGGGACTTGTCAAGGGAGGACTTCTTGTCGATGGAGCAGGTCTTGAGGTCAACGACGATCTTCGCTCTGATGATCAGAAGTGCGACGCAAACGTCGTCGATCTTCTCGCCAGTGGAGAGAAGGGAATAGGACTTCCAATCGCTCGTCTCATCCGAAGTCTTGCTCGAGCCTTCCTTCTTCGGGTCCTTGCCTTCCTTCTCCTTCTCCTTCTCCTTCTTCTCCTTCTCCTCCTTCTCCTCCTTCTCCTTCTCCTTCTCCCCCTCGACGTCGACGCCAACCGTGATACAGTGGGAGATGGCGCCTGGGAAGGTTTTCTTCCAGACATCCGAGGAGGAGTGTTCAGGGTTGGCGGCCCTCCAGGCGCGTTCGTCTTCCTTGGCCTTCTCCACGTCAAATTTCCAGTCCTCCTCCAAGGCCTTCTTGAAAAGACACTTCTCGTCGTAGCCATGGGCGTCAGGTCCAGTAGTGCGGCAGGACTTGCGTTTCTCGGAGGGGACAGAGAGGGCGAGGTGAGTTAGACAATCCTCAGAGTAATCTTGACCGTTGTGAGTGTAGAAGGCATCGGCACCATCAGAGACCTCGGATGAGAGACAGTCCTTGGTTGACGATGGGTACTCCAAGTCGCGTTTGCGCAGAGTGCTCGGGCGAGGACCAAGGAGTGGTACTGTGACGGTGTCCAAGTTAGGGACAGTGGGGAGCTGAGGAATCTCAGCACGAGTACCAAGAAGTGGTTCGACGATAGCGGTCGCGTCAGAGGCAGCAGGAAGCTGAGGTATCTCGGCAGGAGCAGCAAGGGCAGTGGACGCCGAGAGAGCCAACAAGACAAAGGCCAGATAACGAGACATTGTGGTAGATAGAACGAGAGTGGGTGGTAGGAATGAGAGATGTGGAGTTGGCGGAAGAGAGACGATGAGGAGAGGGAACCCCGGGGGGCCAACCCACTATTTATACCAGAGCTGCAGGATTCCTCATGATGTCAGGATACAGCGTTGCCCAAAAGCGGAAAAGGACCTGCCGAAATAAGCAATCGCAGCACGTGTCGGAGTCGGGGGGAAAAAGAAAAAACAACTAGCCCACGGCGAGGGTCGAACTCGCAGCCTTCAGATCGCCCGCGTGCGCTAAGAGTCTGACGCTCTATCCGATTGAGCTACGCGGGCTGGCGATACGACTCGAGCTGGCGACGTGCTGTGCCGCTAGCCGTGGTGGGGTTGGAACTGGAGACAGGCTGAGCGATCGGAGGAGTGGGCGCCCTCGGTGGAAAGGGGCAGTAGATAGGCGGAGAAACTGGCAGATGACACGGAGGGGGCTGGGCGAGGGATAGTCTGGGGATGGAATGATCTCGAAACGGGGATCTGGATCAGACCAATATATAGGAACACAGACCAAGCGGACAAAAGCTGCAACATTTAGCCGTGGGGGCGTTTGATACATGTAATCGCAGATCCCCTCGTGTGTATGTACGTTCCGTTGGGGGGCAGTATACGGCAGTGTGTGCGTCCTTGTCGCCTTCCTGGACGGGGGGAGGATCCGGTTGCGGCGAGTCACGTTTTCCGTTACGGTGTCACAGGCAACGTGACATCCCCCGTCGTTGCAGAAACCAACAACGAGGAGGACAGAGCGGACGTCTACCCTCGGAGTGTTCGGAAACCACGCCTGCTTGGATTCGCAGATACAACCCCGGCCAGGCCACAGCCAACCCCTACGCCTGCCCTCGCCCCCATCCCGACTCGCTCCGTCCGGTCGCCGTCCGGTCGCCCATCGCCAGTGGACCTGGTCCCCAGCCGAGAAGTCTGCCCATATATCTCCCTCCTCTCCTCCCGTCTGTGCGTATCTCCCCTTCTCCTCTCCTCCCGTCCTCCCCGAAAATGCTCCCCCCGGCATCTTTCCTCCTTTTCTCCCGTCCTCGCGCTCCCCTCTCACCTCTTTCTTTCCGCAACAGACACGCCTTCGCGTCCAGCACAATCGACACGAGTGTCCCCCCATTACTTTCTGAGATCGCGACAAGTCTTTGTGCATTGCCCCCCTCGACGCGTATCCTTCAACCCTTCACGCTCTAACGACCGTGCGTGTTCCAGCCCACCACGTCGATCCACGCTGACGCTATATCTTTAGCACCCCATGAATCCCGCACAGGCAAATGGCATCAACCCCGCCCTTCTGGCCGCCTATCAGAATGCACAATCCCAGCAATTGCAGTCCCAGTTCAACCTCCAATCCCAGTTCGCACCCCAGCAACAGTCCACCCAGTTCCAACAATCTCCCTCGACTCCCTCCAAGTTTCCTTACAATGGGATGCAGCAGCCCTCTTACCCGGCGATGTACAACGGAGCTGGCCAGTTCATGAACCCCGGTGGAGGTGGTGGCGGTGGTGGCGGAAACACCATGGCACATGGCTCAATGATGACTCCCGGCCAGGTAGTTCAGGCTGGACTCATGCACCATGGCGTCAACTCCACTCAAATGGTCGCGAACGGTCGGCAACCGCAACAGATGGCTAACATCCCTCAGATGAATGCTGGCCAGATCTTCCAAAAACCTGCTGGCGCGGTCAATGGTATGAATCCTGGAACGCTGCCCACTGCTGTTGGTCAGCAGATACCCGGAATTTCTCCCACCCAACTTTCACAGCTCGCTGGGATGAGTCCCCCGGAACGACAGAAGGCAATAACGTTTCTTCAGCATCAACATCAGCAGAGGATTCATCAGCAACAACTCGCCCAGCAAAACATGCAGCAAGGTGTTCAGCAGACCCAACAGCCGACTCAGCAACAACTGCCATTCGATCGCCCACCTTCCTCCATGTCTACCCACCAGGGTATGATGCCCCCGCCTCCTCGCCCGCCCACATCAATGTCTCGCCCGGGAACGTCTCATTCGCAAGGCTCTGGCCACCCCCCTCAAAATCGACCCCCGAGTAGACCTGGAACTGTTCAACCGATGCTTCCGCCCGGAATGACACTACCGGATGGTTCTACCGCTGGTACCCTTCATCACCCACAAGGCCATGACCAAGGAGAGATGCCAGGTTCGCCATCCCGAGGTGCAAAGCGCAAGCTTAGCGGTTCGAACCTCGCCGGCCAAACTCCGAGGATGGGTTCACAACCATTACCGATGGGTATCCAGAACCTCCAAACTGCAACCATCGATGGTCAACCGGCTATCGGTAATGTTCAATTCCCAGGAATCCCCATGTCTCAACCTCAGCAGATCGCCCAACAACGTCCTCAATTCTCTGGCGTTTCAAGGCAGAACATCAATGGCCTCCCTATGATAGGTGGAACCACCAATATGACGATGGGTCCTCCTGGTGCGCGGAATCAGATGTCGCAAATGTTTGATGGGACTGCAAACGTTGTTTCAGACCCCTTTTCGTCGACTGGTATCCCCAATCTTGCGAACGGGCTGTCTCACCAGGTCTCCGCATCACAACTGGGAGGAATCGGTGGCATGCCTCCCGGCCCGCTCGGTGCTCACCCCGGCTCTACACCTTCCACGACCCAGATGCTGTCTCAGGTTCCACAACATCCACCCCTCCCTGGACCAGGGCCTTCTGCTCTAACACCTAACCTTGGAGCTCTCCCTCCTACGTTAAGTGGTCTACCGAGTGGTTCGAATCAGGGTTTACCGGATGCGACGAGGATGAGTATTGGCCCGGCGAACTCTATGGTGAACCTCATGAACGGAAACACCCCCATACCCGCCAACAAGTTGCCTGGCGCGATAAACAACGTCGGAATTGGACGACCGGGTTCTATCTCGGCCACAAACTCCATGAGCTTGCCTCCCTCGACGCCTGGTTCATCCATACCTCCTCTCTTCCCTCCCACCAACTCGGCTGCAGGAACCCGAACAGCTTCGTCAAGTGTGCCTCACCTGAACCCGAAAGTCACCCAAGTTACCGTTGTTTCCCTGTTAGCCTCTGCTACCGAGATCCCGACTCTTTCCAAGGAAGAGATCGAAAACGTCAAACAATGGATGAAATCTGACAAGGAGCACGAAGAGCTCCAGCGTTCAGCGAGGGAACGTATGACCGAAGAGGTAGCTCGAATTATCCGGAAAGCAGAATGGTGGGAGAAGGACGACCAAGTTGTTATACCTCCCAACCGGAGTCGCCGAGACAAGTTCAGCATCGGACTCTCGGGGGCAAGGGGGATAAGGAGAAAGGCCGGCCAGCGCATGGGCATCAGGCTGTACGTCCTTTTATCTCATTCTGGTTTCCTTGATGGGAGTATCTGATCGGACATGCAACATGCCGTGACGCAACTATCATCGCTCTCGCGTCCTTTACTTCGTTCCCGCCTCCGCTTTTTCACATTGGTAGACCGAGGAAGATTCCGCTGGAAGACGCTAACCGACCAGAGTTGCTGGCGCCCATTCGGTTGGAGCTCGACATAGAACATCATAAATTGAGGGATACGTTTGTTTGGAATTTGAACGGTTAGTTTCTCGCCTGTTCCCCACAACCGATTCTTCTCCCTCCCTCGGTCTGGTCCATCCAGGTACTCATGCACATAAACCGCAGATCCCGTGATTACACCTGAAATGTTCGCCCAATCCGTGGTTGAAGATTACAGCCTCCCACAGAGCAGCGCCTTGACCATTACGAAAGCGATCCAAGAGCAGCTGAGCGACTTCAAGGCCCATACCATCGAATCCATCGACGACGATGAATTCTTTGGTGCGGCCCCAGCTCGCTCAGCAGATGATGACATTTGGTGGGAACGTTGGAGGAACGGACTCAGAACTGAAAACGGTACCGTCAAGAGGAGGAAGAGGAAATCAAGCTCTGGGCCAGGACCCTCAGATCCCACCACGTCGTATATAAAACCCGAGTCAGGCAAGCGCCCTGTCGTTAATCCAGATCAAGACGACAACTCGATGGAGGAAATGAGGATCTTGGTCAAGGTGAGTAACCCGGTTCATGGTCACGGATGATACACGCCCATCTCTCAACCCTACTTCGCTTTGTCACGTCCGTGTTTTGCTGACCCTTGGCTTTTCACCATCAGTTGGACATCATTGTCGGCTCCATCAGGCTCGAAGACCAGTTTGAATGGGACCTGCATAACACCGACGGGAGTGCCCCGGAACGTTTTGCGGAGGTGTATTGTATGGAGCTCGGCCTGAATGGAGACTTCAAGTATGTATTCCCGTCTGGAATCTGTGCCTCCCGGCCTTGTATTGACACCTTATTCCTATTCCAGGACTGCTATCGCACACTGCATCCGAGAACAAGTGCATATGTATCAGAAGTCGCTGTTCTTGCTGGGGCATCCATCGGAAGGCCTGTCTTTCCAGGACGAGGATCTGCGAACTTCCTTCCTCCCCAGTCTCAATGTCACCGCTGCCCGCTCCCTGGATCAGGTCCCCTCCTTTACCCCAGTCCTTAACTACCTCAGTGACGGGGAGCTCGAGCGGAATGAAAAGGAACGCGAGAAGGACCTTGCTCGCCGACGCAGGAAAGGCAACCGAGGAAGACGCGGTATCACTCTGCCAGACCGAGAGGTCCTCAAGACCTGCCGCACGCCAGCGGTTGGGTTCCCAGAGACAGACGCGTCTACGCTCAACAACACGGCTATTACGGCACCAACCCACAAGCGTGCCGCCGCTACAGCTGCCACTCTGACCATCACGAATATGATTGCGTCCGAGAACGGTGGTGCGATGTTGCCCCCGTCAACACCGCTAAACATCCCCACTACAACGACGGTGCCGGTCCAACAGAAAGACAAGAAGCCAAAGGCCCTATTCAAGGCTCCCCCAGTTCCTTCTTCAGTCTTGCGTCCTCGTGCACATGTTCAAGCTCCAACACCATCAACTGGAATTGCTGGCCTGAATGTGCCAGCGTCAGCGATCGAGGGCATGTCTACTTCAGCTCCAGACACCCGAACTGGCGTTCGTGTGTTGACCACCAAGAGAGCCCGAGAGCTGGAGCGTGAGGCGAGGGATAAAGAATTTATCGACGGCCAACATCCGAATTTCATCGATGGTGTTTGGCACTGTTCGAATTGCGGCTGCCCAGAGAACATCGCTATTGGAAGACGGAAGGGACCTCTCGGAGACAAGTCTCAGTGTGGAACTTGTGGTAAGTTTTCCGGGACATCGTTATCTGGTCCCGTCATCGCTCACACCCCGGCCCAGGAAAATACTGGCATCGTCACAGAAGGCCGAGGCCTGTCGAGTACAGCACTGATCCTGACTTCCACCTTCGACAACAGGCAAAGGGAGGAAACGACGAAGGGAACTCGAAGGGTGCTAGTTCCAAGAAGAAGAAAACACAGGTCGTCGTGGATGAATCCAAGTACGAGGAAGCCGACGTGGCTGAGGACGCACGGGAAGAAGAGGACGAGGTTGCCCCTACTACCGCTGCTAACGTTGCCAAACTTGAGGCTCAGACTGCCTCTGTCCTACCTCATCCTCTTGACGACCGACCTTTGTCCCCCGTCTCGACTGCTTCGAGTGTGTCAGAGCCTCCACTTGTGGAACAAATCAAGATGAACGGTGGAAGTTCTGGGTATAATTCCAACCCTTCCACCCCAGCGAAGACAACTCGAGAGATATCTGAGCGATCCGAGAACGGCGCCGAGACGCCCTCCGAGATCCACTTGGCCCCCCGCAGCACGGGTGCAACGGTATGCCCCTTCTCGCTGACCTAGTTTTATATGGGACTGGATTGATGACCATGTACGTTTTGCACAGCCTTCTACTGCACCCGAATGGCTGAAACGAGCGACGGACAACTTGCGTGCCAAATACCCTGGAGACGAGTTTGATGTTGTCTTGAGAAAAATTAAGCCTGATAAGCCCGCTGACTGGCGAATCAGGTGTCATGACTGTCCTATGATGGTATGTCAATCATCATCTGAGTGCCCTGGACACCCCACTGAAGACGTGGCTTTAGGTTTATACCACCGGTCCTGGCTCTACACTCTCGAATTTCGAGGTCCATCTTCGCAATCGCAAGCACAGGGAGAAGGTCAAGGAACGCCTCGGTCAATAGAATGGTTACATGCACGTTTCCCATGTAGGGGATCCGTACATGTTGTTGTCGCTCGCATCTTGTTTTATCTTTTACCCTTCTCGTGTTTTCCTTTGTCTTTTCTACTACTATTCTCTGACTCTTCCTTCTCTCTGCTCGTTTCTATTCTTACTACTTCCTACTTGCCACCACTATCGGTTCCCCTATGTCGCGACCTTATCACTCGGTGTATTTCTATTTTTTGTGGAGCTCTGAATATCATTGATGTCTCACAAACTCGGCTCGAGAAGAGTCCAGGCTAAAGATGGGCCCAGGGATGGTAAAGAGGGCGGTCTATTGGTGAATTAATAGAATGGTATTTAGTGCTCTCCAGCCTGGGCGAGATGACCCTCCTTGCTATTGAGGTAAGCGTCGTACTTCTTGGCCCATGCGTATGTTGAGTAACCTGCAAAGGCGGGGAGAATGGCCATTAGCCCCGTCCGGGTGAGGAATACAGAAACATACCAAGGACTACCGGAACAATCCAATAGCCAACGTGGGAAGAGAGGCGTCGGTATCCGTTAAACAGATAACCCCTGAAGAGATTCTTGGCAGCGCGTTGCCTGAAAGGGGAGACAGCTGCGAAAAACCCCGTTTATAAAGAGGGAAACGGCCGAAGGCTGGAGAGGCGTCACGAACAGTATTGGGTGATTCCTTTTTGCCGAGTGGCACCTTCCTTGGCACCCCACCAAAGGAGCTGGAAAGCGTGTATCAAGAAATGATTCTCGTCGGTGGTGCATTCGAGGAACGTACATAACCTTTGCCTGGAGGTCCCAGTGTTAGTGAGGGAGTTTTCGAGATTTTTCTCGCCTGAACGTACCAGTTGGCGCGTCACCCCTGACAGCGGCAGTCGGCCTCATCTTATAACAGTAGTCAAGGTTGAAAGGGGATGGTAGGGGGAGGAATGGAACGGAAGGGAGACGATAGTCGAGTGAAGCAGCGAACAGTGTGTCCGAGGTTTTCCGCTCTCCCTTCCCGGGTCACGTGTGACTTCCCAGCTCGTGCACCTTGACCAAGTTCCATATCATCCAAAAAGCACGGTACGTCTTCATATCCTCTCTCCCACCACCCAGATACACTGAGCTGGGTTGCGTCTTCGTGCAGATGATCACACACGATACCCTATACGCCTTGGCCAATGGCCTCGGAGCTCTCGCCATGATCACAGTCGTCGCGTACCACTTTGTGGCTGTCAATTCCCAATTACTTACGGGGAACAACTCGAACGGGAGGCAATCTTGAAAGCGAATAACGTGCGTGTGAAGAGGACCGGAGTAATTCTACCCCGCTCACATCCCTGGTTAGGTCTCTTCCCATGTAAATTATCGGCAGAGTAGATACGTGTCCCAACATAATCAGCACCAAATTATGCCCAGCTGTGGCCGTAGCGTGAAAACACCACACATGTGTCAAGCATTAATGGGGTAGTGGTAACCTGGGTCGTTGCCACTTGACTTCGAGTCGCTGACTCGACCCGCCGGGGGTTCGATTCCCTCTTAATGCATTTGTTTTTACTCTCCCCAAAGCCTTCCCCTTGTGCCACATAAGATGAGCTGCTCGGCCGTAGTTGAGAGTGATTTGCAGTGTTTTTGCGCGGGCTGTGTGACCTTGGGCAGCTCAGGCTAAGATTAAGTACGACAATCAACGAACCGCCACGCCGACTTCCCACGTCTGCCCCACCTCCTCTTGTCGATGGTCGCTGATCTGGCCACCACGCACCTCTCGTCCATACACTCTCTTCGCCAATTTCCTCCACTCGACATATGCGCCCAAAGCTCACAGAGTCAACTTCGGAAACCGTTCAAGACGACTTTCCAACCAGCAGCAGCTTTGCTACGGTCAGGATGATCCACTCACCACCTCACGTCCGATCAGCCTCTTTGCCCTCCTCACCCGTCAGTGCCCTCCCGTCACCACCTGATAGCCCCTCGGGTGGTTCGGTATCCTCCCTGCAATCCATTGGTTCATCCTTCTTCTACTCGTCTGCTGCCGCCAGCCCACCCCATATCCACGCTGCAGACGAGCCACCTGAAGACTACGCCCTACGACTAGTCATCCCCTCTTTAAGTCTCCCCGCCGTGCTACCACATCCCTCACCATATGGTCAGACATTGGGGGATTTGAATCTGTTGATTCTTGGGAGCAATGGGATCGGCAAGACAACGTTTGCGAATCTACTCCTCGAGTCGAACGATGACATCGTACACATCTCTGGGTGGGAAGACAACGTTCTCACCGCTTCCACCGATTGGTTAGACCGTGAGGACAACGTTGGGGTAGAGGGGCGTGAGCCCGCTCAGAATGTTCAGATCACAGAGCTCCCAGGTTACGATCCGCAGGGAGACGTAAGTTGATGTTACCCCTGCATTACTTCGACTACATCGTGCTGATCAGAGCTTTCCTTTAGATAAATACTGTCGTAGAATCTGTGCTCGACCTGATACACGCACAATTCAAACCTGTTCACAACCTTCTTAACCCCAACTCCCCTCCCTGCCCAACCCTCGTCAACCTCCTATCATCTCCATACTCTCCCTTCTACACCGCTCTTATCATCCTTACCTCGACCTCCCCCACTCACTTCGACACCTCCCTGGTTGAGCAGCTCAGCCCACACATTCCCGTTATCGCGCTCCCACCCTTCCCTCCATCCAGACGCTCGTCGCAACACCTCTCCTCCTTCCGTCCCCCAGACTCCACTGCCTTGAGATCTCACCTCTTCCGCTCACCAGAGACGCTTGCATCTCTTCGTATGGAAGCTGTTGATCGATTCCTTCGCTGGCGAGAGGTTCACCGTGTCCACAATGCATTGACACTATCTGTTACTACCACTTCCCCCGCCCACCTCATGGCCCATCCATACTCTCCCACAAAGTTTCGATGGAACAAAGCCGATTGGGAGGCGGAGTGGGATTACAAATTATCGAAAGAGGTTTCTGACCTGCACACGTCAACCCTCCCGCCACCTTCCCCATCGAAACCCCCTAGCCCGAGTGGTTCGAGCAGCTGCGGCGCGTACTACTCCCCAACGACCTTCGACCCCCTTCACCTACCGTCCGTGTTCATGTTCTCCCTATCGCTCTTGGCCCCGTTGCGTTACCGCATCTTTGGGGAACCGATGGAAACCCTCGACAGTCCCACGACAGCCAGGAGCACCAAATCTGTCAATTGGGGCATCTTAGGGATTATGGGAGCATTTTGTGCTGGTATTGGACTTGGCATGTTGATCGCCTCTTAACGGACCTCGTGTCATCGTACCCCTCCCATACTCTTTGCCGGTCATGTTGTATGTGTTACCTATTCACGTTGTTAATGTCGCTTTTGTTACAGTCGCATTGCTACCACACTCAGCTACGTTCTTCATAGCTACTGCACTGCTGCCTCCCCTGCACACTTCGCCCATTGCTTACGAGTTATATGAGATATGATGACGATCTTATCCTTGTGCATCAGCTTGGATTATGGATTTGAACGTGGCATCGATGGAATGTACCACAAGTTCTCTGCGAAAGCAAACGAAAACACAGCAATGAACCAAAGATATTATTATAACTACGGAAGAAGAAAGCCAACCCCCTCATTCGAAACTGTCAGTCACGCAGAGCGTCATGTATTCCCTCTGAATATCTTCAAGGACCTGGTCCTCCAATATTTGGACGACGACCACGTCCCCGTCCCCGTCCGAATCGGCGCTCCTTACGATGCCCAGTTTACCGGCAAGCGGACCCTGGAAGACTACCACCGTGCTCCCAACGTGCTTCGGGTGGATGGGTCGCAGGTACCTGACCGGTATCGAGTTCGTTAAGCTCGCCTGCACTCCATTTTCCCACAAGGCGACCGTCGCGCTGGCTTCTGCTTCAAGGTCATCTCTCGGGACGGTCACATCCAACAATATACACTCCTTGTGTTCCAAATAGTGCTGGTTCCAGTCGCCTGACTCCTGGATCTTGAGTACCGGTTTGTTTCCGATCAATTTATCCTTGTACTTGAGGATCCATTCTTCAGGTAATTCTGAGATAAATGTTAGTATATACCCAAGCAAATCCTTGAGACGGTCCTCGTACCGTCGTCTTCTGGGGAGTCAAAGACTCCAGGTGTCTGCGCACTGAAGTATCCGGGAGTGTTTGGAATCCTGGTCACACCGACCGGCGCTGTCGTCTGCTGGCCAAGCCCGTATGCGGGTGTCGGCACTGAAAACGCAGGAGTAGGAGCGGCATCGTACGGTGTCGGAGCTTCCCTTGGCGTTGGGGCGCCCTGAAGTGGGGGTGAATAAGAAAAACAAACGCAGGGAGACGAGCTCACCCAAGTGTCCGCCTGCCAGTCGTTGGAAGTGTCGGTCGTCCTTCCGGGTGTTTGACCTCCCCAATTGTTACTACCCCAAGCTCCGCCACTTCCACCGCCACTTCCTCCGCCACCCCCACCACCCCATGCACCTCCACCTGCGTATGGGTTAGGTGTCCTGGAAGAAACGCTCCACGCCGGCGTCTTTCCACCATCAGCATAAGGATTTGGTGTTCTCGACGAAACATTCCATGCAGGGGTCTTTCCTCCACTATCCAAGTAAGGATTCGGTGTCCTAGAGGAAGCTTGCCAAGCAGGAGTCTTTGGGTTCTGAATGTTCGGCGTCGCACCTCCTTGCCAAGCAGGAGTCTTCCAAGCGGGTGTTCTCGGGGACATATGAGGGTTGACCGAAGGTGGTCGCATGCCTCCGCCCATCAGCTTGCGATCCAGGTCTTCCAGAGTTCCATCCGCCCTGACAATGTCGCACAATGAACTTCAATACGAGAAATACAAGCAAGCCACGTACTTCCTCCACTTGAGCTTCGACTTATCGATGGATATCACCTTGTTACCGGTCAAAAGCTCAACCCTAGCGAGGTTACCGTTGGTATCTTTGATCACGCCAGCAACTCCCTTGCTTGGTCCCTTGGTGACCATAACCGGGGTGCCAATCAACCTGTCCCGCGGTCCTCGCCCGATTATACCAGAGCCAACCATCCCACCGCCCATCATGCTTGGGTTCATCTTCGACAGATCACCCGTCTTGATAAGGTTACCCTTGGGAGCGAGGGAAACCAGGGAACGAGCACGGGTAACAAAGACGCCGCTGTTCTCCGTGACGTCCCTGTTGTGCAAAAAAGCGTAGAATGACTGGTGGATATGAATGACGCGCCCTTTTCGTCCCTGTAAATAGAATAGCAGTCAGATGCCCATGACTGGAGGAGCAAGGAGAAGAATACCAAGCCATCGATCTCTTTCACGTTGTCATTGGTTCGCAGTTCGTGCCCTTCGGCATCATTAGCAACAGCACGGACAGAATCTCGGCGCATTGAGATCTGGTGAGGTTTAACAAGTCGAGTTTGGCCGTTCTGATCAAGTACTCGGAATGAGTCTCGTTCCGTCTTGTAAATGACACCGACAGTCTGCGGACTAAGTGTCGCGTAAGGGGACAGAAATCAGATGCGTAGGGGCACGGCTTACTCAAGCTGTACGAGGTCGTGAAGCTCGTAGTTTCCGACGATGTTCGTTCCGGAGCCAACCTCTGCAGCTTCACGCAGATCTTTGGAGAACACGGATACCTACACCAGGGATTAAATACCGTAAGTACTCGTTTTGACTGCGTGTCACGCACCTCTTGTAGGGACATATCAGAAAGGAAGGTTACGATATTGTCGGTGACCGACACAACCAAACCAGTCTCGTCAACGTTCGTGCCAGTCATGACCTTGACATGATCTCCGGGTTTGAAGCGTTTACGAACACTCCTCGCAGGTATCTGGACCTTCTGTCCGTCGAAATCGACACCAAGAGGCGTGATCGTCACGATGTCCTGTTCGACGGACTGCACAGTACCCTGCACGCCAGATTGTTCTCCTTCAAATACCTCGACGTGGTCTCCAGGCTGAAGGACAGCGATGGCGGCCTTCCTCGACGCTTCAGCGATAATCGAAAGATCGACAGGTGTGTCGTTTTCAGTCCCATCTTGACCCCGGGTGAAACGGGTAATTTCATCGAGTGTCGGGTTGACGTTGTCGAGTTGAATAGCAGTGAGACGGAAATCCTTCTCGATGAAACCATCCTTGAATTGGTCGTTTTGGAAGAGATATATCTGATTCCTCCTTGCGACAGACTTTCGCCCATAAACCTTGACGACCTCCTCGTAGTTGAAGAATCGTTGAGGGGGGCGCATAGCACTGTTTGCACCAACTGTACTTTGCTTTTTGCGCTTCTTCCCGTCAACCGTCGGCTCATCCTTGGGATTCAAGTCAATCCTAGGGATGAACTTCAAGCCAACATCTTCCCCGTTCTCTGTAACATCCAGGACCTGGGCGAGATCTCCCTGGTACTTGCCGCGTTTTATCCGAACCCAGCTACCAGGAGTAACGGTGACATCCTGTTTCTTGATCTGAAGGAGGCTGGCCATTTCCTCGATAGGCACGAGCGCGATACCGCGACTGGGATAGATGCCCACGAGTCCTTGACACGCCTCGTTTACTTGCTTCGCACTGCGTGCCTCGACGTAGATCATCCCAGAGAGCGAATCCCGTTGGAAAGCTGAGAGAACCTGAAGAGGGCGGGCGGAGTACTCTGTATCGATGGCCTTGCGCATAAGACTGAAAACCAAGTCACGCTCTTTACCAGGCTGGAACCACATTAGTTACGGCGGATGATAACCAGAACACAGATAAATACCTTTACGCGAACCTGCCACAGGTTAGCGTCGTGAACGGAGGGCATAAGAAGTCGTTGGGGAACGTCGTTGAGGTCTCCGGAATATCTCATTGCTGGTCGCTGGGCACGCCTGCTGTAGTCTTCTGCGAGGGCGGCAAGGTCCTGGTCATCCAATTCACGTTCCCGTCGGTTCAGACGTGCGTAGTCGGCCGCTCTCCTGTTAAGGTCGCCAGAATCGAGATCCCCAGCCTCCGGAGCCAAGAAGTCGCCTACAATGCGAATCTATTAGACACCTGGTCTCAATGCCAAGGCGTAGAGTGAACAGGCGTACCATGTCCATCCTCGTCGTCGTAGTCCTCTTCCTCCTCATCGTCGCTGACTTCGGCTTCAAAGTCGATGAAACGGCTAACAGAAGACCTTCTGTGGCGTCTCTGAACCCAAATGAGCCGGATGCAATTGAAGTGAAGCCGCAAGAGAACGCGCCCACCTTGGTCTTCTTTTTGGCTCTACTGTCCCCCCCTTGCTGCTCCTCTTCTTCCTCTTCCTCCTCTTCCTCCTCCTCGTCATCTTCGTACCGTGAACGGCGTGGTGGCTGGTCATCCTCTTCCTCATCATCCAACGGGTCCCTGGTTTTCGTGGGTTGGTCATCGGACCCGTTTTGCATCATGGAATCGTCCTCATAGTCCGACATGGTGGTGGTCGATGGGAAAGAGAGGGTGAGGGAGACCCGTGATGGAAGGGGGTGTTCCTTCAGTCAGTGGGTGATCGGACAAGCACCCGTCACGCACGTACGCATGTGTCACGTATCCGTCACTTGAGTCACGTCCACCCAGACTCGCGTTGAAATCTGACTGTGTGGATAAAGTTGGTAAAAGGTTGGAAAGTTTTATTTTCTGACGGTTACGAGAACTTATCCAGTAGTTATGAAAGCTCGCCCCGGACCCGGGCACTTAACCAACTTTCGTATAGGGCCAAAAGTGCAGCACTTGTTAAGATTTGTTCAACAAGCGGGCGACCACAACATGTGCACACGACTCTAGACGAACACCCAGGGGCTTTTAAGGGAGGCGCAGAGGCCTCGGCCGTCTGGTCGGCTCGTGAGCAGCGTGAATCTCGGCTACTAGCACCCTTCTACGACGTTTAGAGATACCTCTGATCTGACGGATAGTCACCCAGTCCTAAGAAATCTGACTTTTACCAACAGGCCCAGAAGATTTTACCTATTTTTTCTTCCACAGTGTGGTGTTTGTTACAAGCCGCCATCGTATAAGTACAAAATGATAAGAAAACCGATTCATTGGACTCCCATCTCATCTCTCTAAAACTTGCGGAGCCTTGTGGTCAACTCTGCGAGTGGATCAGTTTGACCGTCCTGATTGGCTACCTGTGGAACTCCTGCGGGTTGGGGCGGCGATGAAGCATAAAATGAGGCAGCTTCAGAAGACATCTGCGGTATCTGGGGAGGGTACTGATTGTACGGTGGCTGTGAACCTTGCGGCGGGCTCTGAGCGTAGAAGTCCATCCCCCGCGGCTGAGGTAGCGGTGGTGAACCCACCTGTCGAAGGGACGGGTTCTTGGCAACCTGATCACCAGGCTGTTGCGGGGATCCCGGGGCTGGACTCTGGAACTGGGGTGGACTCGGCAAAGGAGAGCTGTAAAAGTCTTTCGCAGCTTGCGAAGGTCCCCATTGCGGTGGGGTATACCCTGTTGTAACTGATCGTTGTGGGTCCGGCTTTGCGCTATAGAAATCTCCAGTGGACCCAGGTGGGCCAGGCGGTGGACTGTAGAAACCCGAAGTCGTGGTTAATGAACTGGATCTCTGAGCGCTATAGAAATCCTCAGTTGACTGGGAAGTGGAACCCTCTCCCCCGCGCGGAAGACCTGGAGTCCACTGATAGCCTTGTTGGTCTTGGGATGAAGCTTCAGAGTCCGCGATGGAAGATGGATACGGCGGAGAGAACACCGGGGAGGATCCAACTCCGCTCGAAACGGGTGAGGCATCTCCACCTTTCCCATATGCTTCGGGGCTGAAGTAAACGGGTTTCCCTTCATGTGTACCCACGACGCTCGCCCTAACACCCGGTGGAGGTGGTTTTCTGGCCAGGTCCCTGAGGGTAGGCAGACCCAATGGATTTACTAGGGCCTGCGAAACGCCCGTTTCTCCCCCACGAAGAACGTTTTTGTGTTCTCTGACAGATTCCTTTGTCAGACGCTTGAATATAGACTTTTTCTTGAGACCGAGATCCTCGACCCATTGGTGCATGTATCCAAGCATCATGGATTGAACCTTGGACTTTCCGTCGTGAAAGTCTGGGTGGAATCTACATATCCCATGAACGCTGTTAGGTATACGTAACCACGAAAGACGCACAGGCACTCTGTGATTTCATCAATAGTCTTAGCGACGTCCAGGTTCTTGTCATCCCAAGCGTGCACGACCAGAGTTACGGTGTGTGACTAGAGGTGGAGGGTAGGTTAAATGCCGAAAAAATCGTGAGGGTAATAAGCGGTTCCATACCACAATAATCTTGGCGATATTGCCTGCTGGTTGATTGAGGATATCCGTCTGCCATTTTCCGGTCAGTTACAGAACAAAAACGCGCAGAACTCGACATACAAAATGATCCTTGCTCAAGAAAGAATGGGTTGGGTCCGACTTGGAGGGGAGTTCCAATCATCAACGGTTCGTCTCCTTCGAGGGATCTGGCAGCTTACAGCATGGGGGTTATCAAACACCTTGAAGAAGTCGGGACCATCAGTCTTCGGATAGGGTCATCAAATGCGAATATCAAACAGACCTCGCATTGATCGTGAGCAGAGAGGACTTCTTGGGATGCGCCCTGGAGATCCGTCGAAGCCAGCCTCATCAAAGGATTCAAGATTGGCTGAATAACGTCAGTGACTGATTTCCGGGAGAAGAGAATATGGTCTCACTCCGAGGGCGACAAACACGATAACTGCACATCACATATCAATCACGACAACCTCTGCAAGGTATATTCAGGCTCACCCGAGATCTGTTCATTAATCTTATTGAGCAATGGGCGCAGTCCGGGAACCCTCTCTGAGGAGCGCCGTTAGTCGTTCCACCGCAAGAAGCCTTATCTATCATACCAATCGTCCTATCGATCGCTTTCACGACTGTACGTATCGTTCAGCTGGTCTGTATTGGCCACTGTTCAGGGCTACTCACTCTTATCCCGCAAGCTGAGGATCTTCCAAAGCCTGCGGTGGAGTTCTTGGGGGGTCATTTGTTCCGGATTCGTCTTCCCCTCTTTCCCCTCCGCACCGGCCTGGTTGTCCGCCCCGATCTTCTCGATCTCGTCAAGATCGTTAGAGATCTCTGCAGCGGTGTCTCCCGGAGCCTTAGATAACATCTTCTTCAGCGCTGTGGCAATTGTGGAATTTCCTTGTTCCTTCCTTTTTCGACGGGCAGCCAAAACGCTATGGTTCAGGTCGGTAAGGGAAGACTAAACCCAGACTTCCAGTGAGTGTTCCTCGGTTTCAGATCTCCCAGGCGATACTTACTTCGCTCTACAGTGAACAAGTATGTCAATGTGGTCAGTAGCAAATCCAATGAATGCGCGGGTCCACGCACGATACGGTCGGACCCCTCTGAGATAAAGATTTTAGCACGCGAAGCGAGAGCCGAAAAACGAAGCTGACCTGAAAACAACGAGTGCATGAAGTCATCCGCACCGAACACACCTATCCCACCACACTCTTAGATATCATCAGGGAAATCGTCCGACCGAGAGGAACATACCGGTAACTACTGGGGCGACCATTCTCCCGTCGGGTGCTTGAACCCTCACAGCTTCGCCAACGTAGGTGAATACATCCGTATGACCCATCGACACCAAACAGAGTTCGCAGAAGTTTGAGTGAGCCGGGTAATCTTCTAGGGTGTGGAGCTTTCCGCATGAAAGCAATCGGCACCCAAGCCTCTTCGCATGATGGAGGAATGAACTCACAGCAGCTCCTAACAACCGGAATGATTCGTACTTGTCCTCCCTGTTCGGCTTATCGGAGCTCCTATAACGTCTCCCCAATTCAATGCACTTCTCGAGCGTCCGCCTGACATAGGCTTTACTCGTATCCCACGAACCGCTGTCTGCGTGATGGTTAAGATCAGAAGGGCGCCATTATACACTAAAGGGTTCTACCGTTCGCAATGTAATTCTTCATCCCGGTCCTGGGGTCGATTTCCGTTTCCTCCGGCTAGCGAACACAATTACACCCGTGCTCAATTTTCCGAACGGAAGACTTACTAGTGCGGACTGTAGCCGCGGCTGACGATCAGTGGCTCCAGGGTTGCGATTCTACTGATAATACACACCGATCGGAGCCCTGGATCGGTTTCCCTCGGGTCTTTTCCATCTCCATATCCTTTTGGATTATCAATGTGTTCGACCTGTATTACGCGTGAGCCTTTCAGGAACAAACGTGAGACGTCCCAGACACCCACTGGCAGGTAAACACCAAGCCTTTCCCGGGTGACTTCAAACTCATCCGTAGCATACCCGTGCGCCTACGGGGTTGTGAGAGATGACATCTTGAGATGAAAAGGAAGGGAAGTACCATGAAGCCTAACACCACGACGATAGTGATGATACTCTGTCGACGGTTTGCGTTAGGGTGTTTCAGCTAGATCCACGAGGTTGGCTCACCTGCCATGGCGCCCTATTGAGCGTGGCGACATCCATAGCCTACACGAGAGCGAGGTCACACAACAGATATACGCCTATACCCAGCGAAGCAAACCTGGCTGTAATCCCGCAACCAATTCCTACGGAGAGTGTTTGTCAAGCTATCTTCGTTTGTGAGACGCAGGACGAGACCTACCCAAAGTAGATCCTCTTTATATCCATAGGCGAGAACTTGTGTTTCCCTATGAGATTGCTGATTATTCCAACCTTTACACCGTGGCGTTTGAACAAGTCTCCGATGACCTCTTCCTGTGGCGGAGGTCAGCACACTCCCAGCGCGCAGTCAAACACACCTACGATATCACCATGTCTGAACGCCTTCCCTTTCAGATGACCATAACTGCACGCGCCACCAGATAAGCCCCAGACAGAGGAACAGGATTGATCTACAGCGCACCTTGGGATATTCCCCGCACCAAACGCACATACGCCATTCCCGGACAAACAAAAGAGTAAGAGGACCAGCAAAAGCAGGTAAAACCTTTGACTAGCTGCCATCTCAATCGCTCAATCGCGAACGATGTGGAGATAAGAATAGACCGAGTGGGGTTCCATCCCTGATAAGGGGCGCTCATTAAAGAATTGGTTGCCACGTGGCTCGGTGAGACAACGATGGTCGGTTCGTCGCGTCAGGTCGCGTCCTGTCGCGTCCCTCGCGCTGCGTCGCTACGCCCCCATTAAACCCTTCCGGCTGGCTTCTGCCGGTTGTTGTAGCAGCAATCCAGCCCGGGTAGCTGAATGTCCGTCAGAACCCGGCGTCGCGTCCAAAACTCGTGTTTTTAATACTGTGACCCAATTTCACCCAGCTTGTCAACGCCCATGCGCTGAGCTTACGAACAACCACACAAATATGACCTATCCCTCACCAATTTACGTTCTCCAGGGTCCCAGGCCAGCGTGTTCCCCACTCAGTTGGTTGGCCGACATCCGTCTCGTGTGTCAGTGGTGACACAAATCCATAAAACACTATGGAATAAAAATATGTAAAATCTTCGGAGCCTGTTGGTAGACGTCAGATTTCTTGGGACTCGTTGGATGAATCTCAACAAGTTCAGCATACGCCCACTCTCGGCCCCTGTACGGAAACTGGCTAGGTGTTCGGGGTCTGGGGCGAGCTTTTCCAACTACTGGATAAGCTCTCGCAGCCGTTAGGAAACAAAGCTTTCCAGCAACTCCTGGGTTTTCTACCAGCTTTACCTGGACAGTGGAATAAAAGGGGAGGGGATCAAGTTATCCGGCTATCTCCGGGAGCCAATAGGCGCTCATCGCTGGGTCTGATCTTTCGGCATAGATCATCTTTCCAGAGTTTCCAACCCTCACACTCATCCCACCACCACCTCTACCGCCTCCTCTCTACCTCCACCCTAATCATGTCCTGGCAGAGTAACGTGTTCTCAATTCCCATGCCTCTAACATCGTCTGATGTCAACTTCCAGGTTATGTCGATGACCAACTCCTCGGCACTGGCAAAGTCCAAAAAGCCGCGATCTTAGGCCTAGCCGGAGGCGTTTGGGCTACCAGCAAAGGCTACAATGTATGACACCCCTCTGACCTGGCTACTTGCGCATTCCCTGACCTTTCTCGTGTCACAATACCCCATACAGCTCGCCCCAGACGAGCAGAAGGCTGCAATCAAGGCATTCAATGACCCAGCAGTCACCCAGGCCAATGGCGTACGACTTGCTGGTAACAAGTTCTTCACTCTCCAAGCCACCGACCGGAGCGTATACGGAAAGAAGGCGGTATGTGCCCGCCTTACCCCTTACACGATTCATGGCGCCGAACTTACGACCTTCCTCCCGTAATTCAACTATCGTTCCACGCCGATTGTGGATAATTTGCGCCGGCATGCGCTCATATTACGCACTCACCCGGCCGCCAACCCGGTGTTGACGAAACCAGGCTGACGGCTGTATCGTAGTCAAGACGAAACAGGCCGTCTTGGTTGCCGAATACGCAGCTCCTACCCAGCAACCCGAGGCCGTCCTTGTCGTCGAGAAGTTGGCTGACTATCTCATCAGCGTCGGTTACTGAACATCTAGAAATTGTTCGGATAACGTCGGAATGGTAGCGTCTCATTTGCGAAGGTTCAAACTCCTGTATCAATCGTCTATCGTGCCACAGATATTCACTTATCTCAGTCCATTTTTACCCCTTTCAATATCAAACCCCTATTAATACGTGGTTCGTGGTCCGTTCGGTTAGGACTCACTCCGCCATATTTTACTCGTCAGGTCTGATGAGCGATTCCGCCCGATACGATACAGTACGAGTAGATGGTTGTGCGAAGGCTCACTGGTGTGTGAAGTTGGGTTTCCTCTTCTCCGCGAACGCCGCCATACCTAAATCGCCACATGAGAACGGGGAGGCGATAACAGATTGTTGCCCCGCTCACCTTCTTTCTGATCCTTCGTTGCGAACAGACTGTGGAACAGCCTCCGCTCAACCTTGAGCCCTTCAGCCAAGGTGGATTCATATGCTTGAAAGAACGGTTGAACAGCCACAGAGCCAGGTTTATAGCCAGCGGCTTACCGGCGTTGACAGCCTCTTTCCCTGCCTGGACGGTAATCTGGCTCTTGCTAGCAATCAATTTCCCCATCTCAACGGCTTCGTGAACGACCTTCTGCTCGCCGTCGACAGGCTCGATGATCCTGCTGACAACGCCCCACCGCTCAGCCTCGACCGCAGAGAAATTACGTCCAGTGAGGGTGAGTTCCATAGCCCTCGATTTACCAATGATGCGGGCGAGACGTTGGGTTCCGCCTCCGCCGGGGATCACACCAAGGTTGATCTCTGGTTGGCCAAAGACGGCGGTGGGCGAGGCAAGGATGATGTCGCACAACAAGGCCAACTCACAGCCACCTCCAAGCTATCCGAAGTCGAAATGACATGTTAGTCCCGTCCATCAAGAGAAGGGGTCCAATGTCATACAGCGTATCCGCTGACAGCAGCAATAATGGGTTTGCGGATTGTGCTCAGAAGGGTCCAGTTTTCTAAGAATTTGCTCTTGTATACATCGGAGTCTGTGAAATAGTGCACAGCTTGAGATTCAACGCGGAAAGACCGAAGGTGTACGGAAAGACGTACACTCTTTGTCCTTCATCTCCTTGATGTCGGCACCAGCTAATTTCATCGACCCTCAGCTCTCCTGAACGAAAAACACGTGAATGACCAACGTACCAGCGAAAGCCCTGTCCGACCCAGTGATAACAATAGCCCCGACGTCTGAGTCCTCGTCCGCCTTCCTCAATGCCTCGTTCAACTCGATGAACAAAGCCGAATTCAAGGCGTTCAATGCTTTTGGGCGGTTTAACGTGATGAGTTCCACACCACGGTCCGGCCTAGAGATCAAAAGGTTCTCGTATTTGCAGCTGGCATTAGTCTCCATGGTCCGCACAGCGAAGCTCAGTCGGGAGAGAGAGGAAGCAGAAGAGAGTCGAGATCTTGTTGTGAGGGAAGAGACGCGCAGTGGGACGCTCAAGAGCGAAAACGAGGACTTGAGGGACATATCTCCTGATTACGGCGGGGTTGCCTTAGGTTAAGCCTCTCCGTCGGAACTCGGAAGGCGATTTTTCGAGAATTAGACGCCCGGATCGGACCGAGAAACTCCGAGGAGAAACGCCAGCTTCGAAGCCAGTGCAGATACGGTGTTTAATCCAAAATACAAGAAGGAAACAATAATCAGTCCGTAGCGCGGTCCAAAAACCCAGGCCCCATATTCTTCAACTTTGTCTTGAACCCTTCGTACCACCTAACAAACGCACTCATCGGTACTAATGTGTTCCCGTCCACCTTTCCAGTCCCAACGAAACTCGAGACAAAGTTGAACAGGTGTTTTACGATCTGATCTGCGAGGTGACCAGGATTACCTGCCCTAGTCGCCGCCACCACGGCCCCGCCCCCGCTCGCGTTCCCGGGGTCTGGAAGCGCTGGAGCGATCTGGGACAAGGGTTCTATCGCGATTCCCAGGATCGCCGTGACATCACCACTGACTGTCGCGCTGGTGCCAGTCGCGAATGCGATGGGCCCCGCGCTGGCTCCTGGGGTGAAATTTCCACGTAATCGGAAGAAGGCAGACGGTTTATCGTTCGAGAGCCTAGCAGATCGGTAACCTTATTACCACGGAGGCAACACGATAACGGGTGTGAACGCTCACATTCCTAATAACTGGAACCCCTTCCCTGGCCAATGGAAGTGGACAGTCGCCCCATACCCCTCAGGGAACGGCACTACAAAAAACCGAGAATTTGAGCCCAGATCTTCCCTGACCCGTACCACAGAAACGGCACACCTGTTCCGAGCAAGAACACACAAACGTGGTTGATCGTGCTCGCGTTGGGCAGTTCGAAGAGAGCGTGGGTTTCGTCCACTTGCTGCAAATTCGTTTGCAGGAGTCGTCCTGCTACAACGCACCCAAACATGATAAATCGGGCTTTGGAAGAGCGATCAAGGGCGCGGTGAACTTAAGGAAGGATTCGGTGGATTCGAGGATGGTGGCGGATTTTTTGATACCGTCATTGCGAGCGGACCCTCACGGCGGCGGAACAAAGAAAGTTCCAACACCTTCTCGATCGTCCGCTTGGGGCGCCCCGCATTCTTGAAGTCCAAGGGGGAGCGTGTTCGGTCGTTCTTGCAAGTGACCAAATTTTCAAAGGCAACTTCGTTTAACCGGTAATCCGATCCTCTCACACGAGCTGTCCCTGATGGGTTTTCGAAGTGTACATACCAACTAGGTCGTCTTTGTCACGACGGGTTGAATAGTATCGGTACATCGTAAAAATTATACAGGAGGTATCTGCAGATATAAACGTATAAGTGGCCATTAAAGCTTCGTCTTTTGGTCCTCTTTCTCCCTCAGTCTCTCTTGCCTCAACTTCCTCGCACGCAGCGCCTTGCCAACCCTACTCGAGTTGTCGCGTCCCACCTCGTCGGATATCCACATCCCAATGCTTGCAATCTCGTTCAAGTCACCGGAAGTCGTATAAGGCGAGCCCTTAAGGGCGTACAGGACGTCCTCCGTGGCGACGTTACCCGTTGCACCAGGGGAGTAGGGACATCCACCGAGACCACCGACAGAGCTATCGATCGTTCGAACGCCGGCTGCCAAAGCGGTCATCACGTTCGCTACCCCCATACCGTAGGTATCATGGAACTGTCCAAAGATCAGTTCACCTTGCTCTGATAAATCATACTCCTGGGAAGAAACTTACATGACCCTGGAGGAGACGCGCGTATGAGAACAACGGATAATTTTGAAGTGAACTTTGTGACTTACGGCAAGCTTCTCGACTGAGTTGGTAGATATCACCGCATTGAGCATTTCTGAGATGCTGTGAGGATTCCCCATGCCAGTGGTATCACCCAGGCTGACCTCATAACACCCCATGTGTAGGAGCTCCTTGGTCAGATCCCGAACCTTCCGGTAGTCTACCGGACCGGAGTAGGGACAAGAGATGACAACGCTGAGATACCCCCTCACGCGCAATCCCTTTTCGAGAGCCAGACGAACGACCTGTTTCGTACGTTCCAGTGATTCGGCGACCGTGCAGTTGGTGTTGGCTTTTGAAAACGCATCGGTGGCAGCGATGAAGACGGCAACCTCGTCAGTTGGTGGCGGAGAGGATGGTGATGAATGTTCCGACAAGAGAGCGAGAAGATTCTCCAGTCCTTTCAAGTTTGGTACGAGGACCGGGTAACGAACTCCTGGGAGATGTTCCATCTGGGTGATGACCTCTGGTGTTCCCGCCATCTAAGGGACCTTTCAGCGAACATGCTATGTATCTTGGAACTGGTATACCTGAGGAATCCACTTGGGACTAACGAAGCTACCAGCCTCAATCCTGGTCAGACCCGCGTTGGCGAGTCTATTTATTAGTTCGACTTTTGTCGCGGGTGGTATTCCCTTCTTCTCGTTCTGCAGTCCGTCCCTCGGTCCCACCTCCATGATGTTGACATAGTTCGTCGACGCAGCCGAAGCCCACCCTCTCGACAGCGGGTGTTTAAGCACTCTGGAAATAGGCCGCGCTGAAAGCATTATCTTCCAAACGTCGTGATCGTGGTCAAAGATGAAGAGAGGGGAGGAACAAGTTTAAGATCCGTCGGAAGTGACATGTATGAGCAGATTAGACGCGTGATCGGCTAGGTCGGCCAATCCCCGCTCACGTCACCAGACTGAGACATCCGCTTCCGGTCCAGCCGGTCGGTACAACCACGACCGCCACCATTGGGTATTAACGTCCCATGTCCTCCCAAGCTGTCAGCAGAATCCAAGCAGGGCGCAACCAGAAGCAGTTGCTCGAGCTGGTCTCACAACCAGGCAACGGTCAGCCACACGACCTTCCCGTCTCATCACCGAACTAGGGTGCTGAAGGCTACGTAGACGTTTGCGCAGACTGCAAAACGACACATCCGAGATGGGCTTCGTATAACCTCGGCATCTTCATCTGGTCTGTCTGCTCAAAATATCTCCCATCGTCACTAGGAGCTGACGGTATTGACCATGCGTAATTTCCAGCGTCAAATGCGCCTCCATTCATCGAAAGATCGGAACTCACATAACTAAAGTGTGCGTCCGGATCGTTCCTCCTCCCGCCCCATACACTCACGACCGACAATGACACAGGAAGAGCATCACACTCGATACCTGGTCGAAAGAGCAAGTCGATGTATGACCTTACCTTCCGCCTCAGATGCATCTACCGCTGTCATCTTCTCATGACCAATTTGACAGACCATGAAGGAAATGGGAAATGTCAAGTCAAATGCGATATGCAATCCCAATGAAATCAGGAACCCGCCACCGACGAACATGATCGAACAGGAACGGGATAGTGACCTCGAGAAGTATATTCGAGGTAACGACAGCCCCAAAAGCATCCTCTAGTTACTAACAGGTGCTCTGATGGCTCTTTCCAGCCAAATACGAATTCAGAAAGTTCTTCGACAAGCGAGGAGTTGTTGCAGCAAAACTCGGGCCCTCGAGATCCAAGGATTCATTCGCACGTGGGTCCTCGCCACAACCGTCAGTGAGGTCCTCGACCATATCGTCTCCCTCGTCTCCAGCCCCTAGACCCACAATTCAGCCGAGACCATCGCAACCTGTAGTGAACCTGCCGCCGAGACCAGCGAGCACCGTTGTTCAGCCTACTCAGGCCCCTGCCCAACCCCCTGTGCCTCGTCCGGCGTCTGTATGGGACGATCTTGCTTCCTTGTCGACCCCATCTTCGAACATATCGTTACCACTTCAGTATATGAGCAACCCCGCCCCTGCCCAACCGATGATCCAACAAAACGCGAGTTTCAACCCCGCGAATCCCTACGCCAACCTCGCGATCACCCCGGGAGTGCAATCCCAGCCGTCCCCACTGTCCCAACCCCTCTCATTACCGTTCCAGCAGACTTCCACGATGGGTTTACAAACGCCAGGTTTTAACACTGGATTGCAGCCCTCATTTGGAGGGACCTCGGGGTTTCTCTCGACGCCCCAGTCCCAGTCCACGAACCCACTTACCCCTCAAACACAGCAATTCAATACTGGGGCGACGCTTGGGACAGGACTGAACAGTATGAACACCTTTCAACAGCCCTTCTCCACTCCTGCATTCCCCAACCAGACGTTCCTCTCCCAGCAAACTCAAAGCATCCCAGGCCAACAACTTCAGCAACCAGGCGGTGGTATGCTGTCTGCGACCTTCCCCGGGCAGATGCAGGGCTTCCAACAGCTCACCCCAAACGCGACCGGAAACCCATTCTACGCGATGCAACAGCAACACCACCAAATGCAGCCGAGTGGGTACATGCCGCAACAACAACAACAGCAAGCGTTTGGGGTGTCGCCGGCCAATCCGTTCGGTCAGATGATGCAACCTGGCGCTTCGTTTACCGCAGCTCAGACACCGAGTTGGCAGAATGGAGGTTTCCCTGCCCAACAACAACCGTGGGGCTAAGGTCGATCTAGCACGAATTTCTATTATTTTCTCGACGTCATTTGTTCAGGGTCCGGGCTTTGTTCATGTTCTCATTCTCATTCATCATGTTTTTCATTTCCATCTTTTCATTGATGCTCTAGGATCCTCTTCTTTCGGTGGGTAGGATTCCACGTCACGTTCTATACTATGAGACACTCTTTTCCGCTGGTACATGGCCGAGAACAAGAAAACTATCTCCTGGGACAAATACATACAACTGTGTGGAATACACCGAGTTTGTGACGCTGATACCCCGCATATATATACACCGGCAACAAAACAAACAACCAAGAAGAGAGCTGGAGAATAAGAAGAGAAGCATTGGGGAACCCAGAACCCGAGTCGCATGTAATTCCCCGGAGATATCCCATGGAGTTGCAAGATTCTCGACCTTCGTCTCCAGTTTCAGCTCCACTCCTCCTTCGCCCCCAGACTGCGACGTCATCACACACTTTTCTTCAATTCAACGTCGTCATACCCTCAGCCCTGTCACCGCCCATAATGCGTTCCGTCAACACCTCACATGAGATGATCTCCCTGATCCTCCCCACGACCGCCTCCGAGTTAACCTCCCCCATGGGTGTGTGATACAATGAATCGATGGGGATGTCAGAGGAAGCGACTTCCATAGCAACGGCTTCCAGGTCCTTCCGACGGATTCGTTGTTGCCAGATGCTCTCCTTGTAAGCATCTACGAGCCGTATCTCCCTAAGCCCGCCGTCCTTCCCCTCCGCCTCCTCATCGTGATACCAAACGTCCTTCCCTCTTCTGCTGCATATCGAGAATCTCGCTTTCGGTATGGCAAGGGCTAACCTCGCGATACTCCGCATGGGAACGAGGGTCGCTTGACCGATGTATACGCTTCTCAAGTTGGTCAACGTCTCGAGAGGAAGGAGAGGACCTTCATCCGCGCTCGCCAGGATACAGACGACGAGATGGGCCTCCGATGAACTGATGGGAACGAAAGTACTGCGGGAGGGAAAGGAAATGTTGGTGAGGGTGAGAGACTGGAGATTCGACCAGGCTTTGATGGACTGGAAGAGGTGATAGGTGGCACAAGGTACAATCTATGTCCTGTCAGCACCCAGGGTTGCTACCGTACGGGCGCAAGGGCGGACTAACCGCTGTGGAGAAGTGATGTAGGGGATCCGGTCCTGTCCACACGAATTTACGTGGACTGACGAAGCAAATCGAAGAGGCGCCGTGTTAGTCCACAAGTCTCACATGCACGTGGAAAAGAAACGAGGAAACGTACTTGACTAGGGACAGTGCCTCACTAATCTTCCATGGTTTGGGATCGCTCGTGTGGGAATGTAGGCAGAACTCGAGACAGTCTAGCGCCAAGACGTCTGTCCCCATGGCCTCAGCACAGAACTCAAAGACATGCCTGATCCCCTCGAAAACAATGCCACTCCCTTGACCTCCAGGGATCCGTACGCTTATGGAACGTGGAGGGTGTGGGAGTAGCTTCTTCACCACAGTATCTGGGGTCCCATTATGACACACCGTGTCAGTTCCTCCAGGGAACACAGCGCTTGGAGGGACGGCAAAAGCGTCGATGTCCACCAGGTGTTCATGTTTATGACGATGGGGATGATAGTGGTGGACGTGGCGAGCGTAGTGCTCGCGGTTGTGGTGTGGACGAAAACGCCGCTTGAGCGCAAAACTGACGAGTTGAGACTCCCTCTTGAACCTGAGGGAGGTGTAGATGATCAACTGTCCGATATCGTGAAAACGCCTGTTAACCGCTAATATGTGGCTTGGATTCGGGTGTTGCGGAATCGCAACGGTGAGGATGTCCGTCGTGAGTTCTGTCGGGAGATCAGAGAAGGACATTGTGGGTACCGTGCCTCTTCGTTTGCCTGGCCTTGGGAGTCGCCGGCAAAGAGACGGCGGAAACTAACAGACCAAAAATCCCGGCACGAAACTCTCATGGTGCCTGGACTTGACGCCGTCGATCTTGATCATGATTTAGTTCGAAGCCGAGGAGCCGAATAGTGGGGTTGGGTCTGTTCTGTGTGCCTCACCACGTCTGCCAACCGTTGAGCGCAACGACGATGTCCTCACCTACGACTTCGACGACACCAGGAACACCGCCGACAGAAAATACCCTCCAGCAACGGGCAGTCCCAGAAGAGTGTATTACATGCAGAATCATCGGCACCGGTGCCCTCGCTGGTGTCGGCTTCTACGCGCTCCAGATGTCGCGTCCAAAAGCCCCCGGATCAGTATTTGGGAAGAGAATAATGGGAGGGGTTGGCATCTGTGAGTATTTCGAACCAAGACGCGTTTTTTGTGTTCACTCGTGATCCCAGGTTTCCTTTTCGCGAGCGTCCTACGATGGAATAGATGGCCACAGTAAAATTCGACAATGTCCTTTTGACCCTCTACGCATCCTCAACCACAACTCTCCAATAATAACCATTGCATTCGTGCTTACGGCTCGCGATACTGGGCAGCTGTCCGCCGACGCGAAAGTTCTGACACCTCAATGCTTGGCCGCGTAAAAGTCTTGACATGGTCACCCAATGATCCATGGGCGCCGCGCACAGATCGTTCGTGACTCATCAAGGCCTTGGACGCGGTTTTGCGCGTACGTATTTAAGGCGCACTGTCATCAAGGTGTTTCTTCAGCTCGAACGTTGAACCAAAACCACTGCCACCCCCGCACGATCATAGCCAATTCAACAATTCTCCAGAAGGGGTACGTAAACCCTCTCGCTCGTCGTACTGACCAACCACTAATGGACTACAGCGGTTCTCAAGCAATATGACCATCTCCAACTCACCTTTTCTCCAAATCGCCGCCAGCGTGATCGCCACGATCACCGTAGGGTTCGGTGTCAACGCCATCCTTAGGCCCGACAACGCCCTGACCTTTTTTGAGTGGGAAGCACCCACCACCGCTTCTGAAAAGACTCTCGTCGACAACTTGTTGATCGTATACGGAGTGAGGGACATTTTCATGGGTTTGGCCATATACGCTACGACATACTTTGGGAGTCGTAAGGCGTTGGGATGGATCCTCATCGCCGGAGGTGGTGTCGCGTTCACTGACGGTCTCGTCTGTTGGAATCAAGGAAAGGGGGAATGGAACCACTGGGGTTATACGCCGATGTTGATAGCTGTCGGAAGTCTGTT
>Ga0307517_10001738_pt1 | contig 35921 bp, 37 predicted proteins | sample 23_EM_MG_FD_194515 | JGI IMG/M metagenome (GOLD analysis project Ga0307517, IMG submission 194515) | Populus trichocarpa ectomycorrhiza microbial communities from riparian zone in the Pacific Northwest, United States - 23_EM | ecosystem: Host-associated > Plants > Roots > Unclassified | place...
GCAGATTTCCTCAACGGACCAGTCATATCACCAGCTGAGGACCTGAGGTTGCTGAGGAAGTTGAAGGCAAGAGTTGGTCACGCCACCGTGATCAGTGGGTCCACCTGACCGTCGACCGAACTCCTCCTCTCTTCATCGATTCCGAATTACATTTATACTCGGAGCAAGGGAGGAGTGTTTGAACGCCATAGCACATGCATAATTGACTCGAACTCATATACTTTAGCGCTAATGACTGTCTCAATTTCCATCCTGTTCCAATTTATGTGATGGAAAATCCTTCGAGTTCTTTTCGTTCGACGGAAAGTCTTCACCACCCACCTTTTCCGCACTTTTGAAAGGCTCACCCTTGCAGATTACCACTCCACACTAGATATCAACTACATTTGCAGCCTACGGTCCATCTGTGGGATTCTGTTCTACTTTCTGCTTCTCACCTACAAGGCTGGAGTTCAGGCATATATGCCACGCTCTAATACTGATAAAGAGATGGATTTGGAATGAGACCACCCTTCCTGCATGGACAGTGACTTTGGAAAGGTAGAATAAATCAATGAGACTTTGCAAGTAACCTAAAACTAGTAAGAATACCATGCGATAGTCACATATTCTGCTGCTGAGGGATTGAAGATGACAAGTTCTGTGCTCCCTGACTGAAAAAAAGGTACAATGCATCGTAAGGGTTGTTCCAGTGGCAAAGGTCTTGGAACTAAAAGGCCATAGAGTATGTTCAGGTCTGTCTTTGATTCTTTTCACTGTGACAAACGTCCCGTTAGAGAATTGTCTCAACCGTGTATCTCCCGATGCTTGATGGGTCGCCTCTATCCAAGGAAGGACCATTTATCTGGGATGCGCATATCGCCCTTCCACAATGCACACTGGTCATTATAGTCGTAGCCGACCAGACTTCTATCTTCTCGCTTCAATACAACCAGACATTACAGGAAAAGCATCCGATGCAAAGCAAATAAATAAGTCACTACCAGACTATACGACAGATATTGTTCCTGTTAGTCTGACATCTCGAACAGACGCTCCAACATACACCGTGAATGTCCCCAAGCTACGTACATAACTTTGACTCGGGGTATCCCAAATGCTGTTCAATTTTTTTTTAGTTTAGTGGTCAATAATAATAAAGGTCTTTTACCTCATCGACCTTTGATCCAATAGCATTGTAACGGTCTTGCTTTCCCCTACTCCTAGAGGCACTTCATCAAAGCCCCTCAAGACCTTCTTGGGTTCGGCTGCAGACGGAGGATAACCCAAATAGAGTTGTGGGATTTCAGTCCCCGCAAGCGGTCCACTGTTGGCTACAGTAAAGGAGACGTGGTAGGTAGTTCCGGACAGCGAGATGGAGATTGAAGAATAAGTGAACGTAGTGTAGGATAATCCGAACCCGAATTCAAAACGTGGGACCACGCCCCGTTCGTCCATGATGCGGTAATCCAAGAGAAGTTTTTCAGAGTAGTTGACCTGTGTATAGGGTCAGCAAGATGACAGTTTCTCTTTGAAAAGGATAAAAAAATATACATCTGGAAATCCTGTACTCAGATAAACGATGGATGTACCATAATCACCTTCATTCTAGAAAAAAAATACTCGAACGTCAGCCGCTGGAAAAATAAACAAATCTAAAGTAGAACTGACATCAGCAATAGTGAATGGTAGCCTCCCTCTTGGGTTATAAGCCCCATATATCACGTCCACGAGAGCTGGGCCTGTTTGTTCTCCAGGAGCACCAGCATAGATAATAGCAGAAATATTTGGGTGATTACTCCAACTCATTCGTACAGGACCGACAGAGTGAACGACGACAATCGTGTTGTTGCACACTGCTGCAACACGTTCAATGAGGGTGCCTCCGTTCCACCAAAGCTCAAGGTCATTCCTATCCCCCATATTGCCGACAACAATGTGGTAGGGTCCAAGTTCTCCGCTCATACTAATGGATCTCAGATGTAAGCCCCATTTTGATGCGAGGACATGAGACTTACGCATTGACGAAAACGATGGCCATGTCCTTGCCTCTTGCTGCCGTGGTACCCGCGTTCAAGTCATTGGACAGAGAGGTTGTGATCTTAGCGGAATTGCCAATGTAGGAATTCAATGCGTCAATAGGAGGGACGACAAAATCCAAAGAATTGGAACCTGAGCCCCATCTAAGTCACCAAATTATCAAGTCAGACAGGGGGGTAAATGAATTCGAGAAATATTTTTGACCCTATAACCATAGTTCCGTCGTTACATTCATTCAAGTCATTGCACTTGACATTAGGCATTTTTGCATCTTGCCCAATGATAGCCACGCTTTTTGCAACACCCCTAACCGCTGGTAGACCGCGTAACGTGGTACCAGTAGTAGAATCGACCACCCTAGTATTCTTGAGCAAGACTGACGAAGCAGCAGCTATTTCTTTCGCAAGTGCGGTGTGATCTGTATTGCGCACATTCACGACGAGGTTCCTAGATCCGGTACCGTCTGGTTTCTGTACGTCAAAGCTAACAGCTGGATAACCCTGCAGAAAACAAATGAGTTTGGCTTGGAAAGTAAGTACGGTTTTCCTCACTGAATCCTGTCCTAAGTGAAAGAAAGGTGCCAAAATGCGCGCCACCATCTCGTTCAGTCGTGCTTGACTTACTCGACCAGATTGGACACTAGATTTCAACTGGCCAATGTTGAAAACTCCGCCACCTGAAGTCATAGGTAACGCATTTCGCGACTGGAAGTTTGAAGCTAGACACACCAATAAATATATAATCTCCTGGCTGTTCCATATCTAATCCGGCATTCGCGTTGTCAGCAGCAGAGTCATGCGTCGCGCCCCAGTCACTGACAACGTAACCTAATCTACGTGGTAAATCCAGGATCTTCGTCGAAGACTAGAAACCACTTGCCTTTAAAGCCGTTCTTTCGCAACAAGCCTTGTGGTCCTATCAAACCTGCATTGTGACATGACGAGGTTCCATTAAATCGATTATAAGCACACATAACAGAGGACACGTCTGCCTAATTGGGTTGGTAATACAAATTTGATTAGGAAAAGAGGAAAAGGACTGTCGAAGATGTACCTCTATACTCCTCAAAAAGGGATAAAAATACATTTCGTGTATCGTCCTATCGTCTATGTTGGCGTTCAAGCCATACCGCCAGTGTTCTTGATTATTAGCGAGGAAATGCTTCGCACAAGCCTGTACACCCGTGCTCTGCACTCCCATGATAGTTTCATATGCACCTTCACCATTGAGGTACGGATCTGGCCCGAAACTACAAAAGACCCGTATCAGCAATAAGTAGTGATTAATGAGAGTTTGAGCAACGAATAACCTTTCCCATGCACGGCCTGCCTTGGGATTCCGCATCTTGCTCGGAATTAGGGCCGGCAGTCGCTAGTTCATAAGTGAATGAGGACTCACAATGTCCATTGCAGGTCCTAAGTGCACGCTGATAGAGATGTCACTGAGGCCGCGGATCTAAACAGCAGAACTTGCTCACTGTGCTCCTTTACCGCGAAACTCTTCTCCCAGCGCAACCCCTCTTGCTCGCATCAACCTACGACTAAAAGTCGAAGCGGCATTTATGCCAGAAGGGAAACCCGTGACGTTCTTCACCAAACGCAGCCCGGCCGGTCCATCTTGAAAACAAATAGAAGGAATTCCGAGTCGGCTCACAGCTGATGTATCACCAACGCAGCGCCCTAAAAGGAAACATGTTGTCAGCATATATAGTCTTTCCTGTGGTGAAAATTAAGCCGCATACGTTGGGGATTGAGCTGCCCTGTGCCGATTACTATGCCTAGTTTTTCGTCTATAGTCATGTCCGCGAGAAGGTTTCTCGCAAGTGTGTATGCATCGTCCCATGATCCTGCATATATTCAAGAAGAATCATATGTGACAGGCACAAAAAGGGCTCACGAGTTGTGAAGGCTTCTGTGTGCCGACAGAGTAGGAAAAGGGAGACGACAACAAGAAAGATTCTCATCTTTCCTCGGGGGAGGAAATGGCGGCTATAGAGATGGACTTTGGGGGAAGGGCCGAAGCAGAAGACTAAAAATGCAGGCGCATAGTCCGCATAGCAATTAAACGTCGTAATCTCCAACTGCATTTGGGTTTGTCTGTTGACATAGGGTGTTTATTTAGACCGGGGCCGACGTCTGAACATGTCAAGGAACAGCCGAAAAATAAGTTCCCGTTATAACCGCCAACCAGCTCGGAAGATTAACTCCAGCGTTATATAAATGGAGGGGGTTCCCACATGTACAGAGCTTCGAGCTCGAGATATGGCCCGGCCTTCATGTCATCCAAGTGGTAAGAGTTCAGCGATGGTTTACGGTCACGGTCACAAGTGTCACTCCTACATTTTCCAAAGGTCTCCCAGCTCTCCGGAATGGTTAACAAATTATAGAAAGCTGCAGGACAGCCTGGACAGCTGACTCAAATTTTCGTAACCACCCGGAGCTGATATAAATGCCACCATCCTAACATAGCATTGATAATTACATCTAAGCATAATAAGACTCAAAGAACAATAATTCTACGCAAATTAGTTCGCAGGTAACCCAATTCCGGCCAACACCCTAGTTGGGACTATAGACTCAGGAACCTCTCTTGTGTCCGAGAAGATAGGAAATAGAAATAAGAACAAATTCTCCGGACAGCGCCCGCCTGATGACACAAGGAGGCACAACGGGCACAGTAAATGGGGCCAAGCCGTTCTGAAGATCTTGTAATGATTAATGGACTACCGATAGTATGAATGATCGTACACAATGCGATGGGATGCTTCAAACCTATCAATGAAGAAATTTTTATTGAAATTGTGACGGTGGTGGTTGTGGTGCGCCAGGGGGGAAAGCCCCAAAGCTTGGGGGTGGAGGTGCTGCGAAACCGCCATACAAGGGGACACCAGGCGGAGGTGGGGGGGGAACCATTTGCATTCCAATCTGGGGAGCCATCACAGGAGGTGACATGTTGATGGGCATGACGGTTTGCTGTGTAAAGCCCGGAGGTGGGGCAGGTGGGGCAGATGCCAGGGCGCCAGCAAATTGTCCTTGGTAAGGACCCTGGAAACTTGGGCGGGCACCGAAGCCCATAGGAGCAGGGGGCGGTCGAGAAGCAACAGGTAAGGCATTGTTTTTTCTGGCTTGCGCAGCCAGCAGCCGTTCAGCAGCCGTACCATGGCGTTCCCCTTTCCCGTCTTTTTTAAACGCGTATTGGACGGTGATGGCTTTGTTCATTAAAAATTGATTATTCATGGAATCAACTGCGGCGTCAGACGCTTCGAAGTCAGTGTACGACACGAATCCATAGCCTTTGGAGATGCCCGTGCTGGGGTCACGGGCAATCTACATTCTCATTAGTAAACAAATACTGGGAACGCAAAAGACCACATACTTTAGCGGTTGTGGCCATCAGGCCAAACGCAGAGAAGGTATCGTATAGTAGTCTCTCATCCACATTTTCATCCAAGTTCCCTACGAAAAGGTTCGCACCAACATCGAGCTGCTTTTTGTCGGAAGAGGCCTAAGCAAGGGTGAGTAAAGCTGAGACCAGTTAAATAAGAGAATGCTCGCCTTATTTACGCGGATGGGCTTTCCCCATAATTTAATCTGGTTCATGATTTTGACACCATATTCGGCATCTTCTTCTGTCAAGAACTCGCAAAAGCCGTACCCTTGGTGGGCCATTGAAATTCTATCCTTCGGGAGATGGACGTTTGCTATCCAACAATCCATAAGGAACACGAAAAGCAACACGACGAAAGGTACGAACCGACAACACCAGCTTGAAGCATCAGTTCCCAGACCAATGCGTCTGTACAACGTTCATCGAGATTCCCCTATTAGGAGCTAGCTCAGGCTACAGACGCATGTGAACGACGACAACTTACCAGATATACAGTTGCCTCTTGATTTCGGTCATCTTGGGGTCGAGACATGTTGAAAGTTGAAGCGACGAGGGAGTTTGTCCATGTTTGATGTCCACACACACAATCTTAAAGTTGAATTGTCGTCTCTCCTCGTTCCAACGACTTGTATTTACACAGGGATCGCTATACTGCCGGGGAACTGGACACTAGATGCATGGACGTCGCAACTGGCCCTATGGCTGACTGTAGAATTTCTGTCAACCACACCTGGTGGCTTGTTAGGAAGCCTTGAAATGTTTTCAGAGGTCTGGTCGTATAAAATCCTCAGACCTCCACCGGAACCTTCAGCACAGTATCCTTTCTCTGGCGCTATCTGTCTACTCTACAGCCTATACTCTACTCCTGCCATTCGTTTTGCCCTATCTAAGGATGTACTCGACAACATTTTCTCGCTTGTTTGTCTACCTCTCCGTCTTCCTGCTTCTCTCTTCGTCGGTCTCTGCCAAGCCGACTCGCTTTACGAGGGACTCTGGCTCATCGCCCGTCGTTAAGCGCGCTCAGAAACCCCAGCAGCACGACGACATCAACCTCGCACACTCGGCCCCCTCGAAGAATGGCGCTGGCACCACAGCCCGTCCGAAGGATACTGTCGCCGACGAAGGCTCTCTGAAGAATGTCGTCGTCGACGCAGCCCATCCGAAGATTGCCAACGCCAACGCCAACACCAAGAAGGTCGCCGTTAATGCCGCCCAACCCAAGGATGCTGCTGCCAACACCAACACCAAGATCCCCGTTGTCGATGTAGCCCAGCCCAAGAACGTCGTCGTCAACGCACCCGATCCGAAGGACACTTCCACTAAGGTAGCCATGCCGAAGGATTCTGTCGTCAAGACGAACACCCTGAAGGATACTTCCGTTGACGAAGCGCGTCTGAGGGATGCTGCCGCCAACGCCACTCCGAGGATCCTTGTTACTCCGAACGCGAACGCGATCCCTGTCGCCAACCGAAACATCCCGAACGCTGCTGTAGACGTAACCACTCAGAATACTGCTGGTGGCAATAACCCTGTTCGCGATGCTGTCTCCGCTTCGAACGTCGTTGCCGATGTAGTCAAATCAGCCGGAAGTAATGGACTCCCCGTCAATGTCGCCGCAACTGCAAGTTCGAACCAGGTTTCTGGATTCAATCTCGCCAACTCCAACACAGCCGGCTCAGGACTGGGTGCCATCGTCACTGCTGGTAGCTCTGCATCTCCCAAGGGTGCGGCGAGCTTCTCCACTATTCCGCTGTCCTCCACAGTCAATGGCCCCAATGGCGATTTGATCATTACCAGCTCAACCGCAGGCAACGGCCCCTCAATCAACTTGCCCCTAGGAAACATCGTCAATCGACCTTCTGGAGCGATATCTTCCACCAACAACATCCCCGATGTTCTCCCCGGTTCTAAGAACGTAGTCGGTGGATCGCTTGCTCGTTTGACATCTGACAACAATGCAGGTTCAGGTCCTACCACCGCGACAGTACAGGTCGACACCACTGGCCAACGAAACACCAACGTCACACCCGTATTGCCCTCGAACCTAAGGACTTCAGGCGCTAACATTCCTGTGACAGTCGGTGGTGGATCCTCTATTGGAAACAACAACGCTCCATCGGGAGGTTTGTCTATAAACGCTGCAGCACAGAACTCCGATACCAACGGCCCTTCTATCTTACGACTCGACGGACTTGCAAATGTCTTATTCGGTTCTACAGGTCTCGTCGACTTTGACACCACAGCTACTTCTGCCGACAAAAACAATTTGAGGGTCAGCGTCACGAGCTCTTAACCAGGTTCGTGTTTATGATCCTACTCTCCCTTATGCCAACCTCCTATTCCAGCGACCACCTTGCGACTTCAGATGACCCTCCCAACATACTACGATTTACTTCCAACCTTTAATGTCTTAATTCTTCAATTTCTTATTTATTTGTTTTCCTCCTTCCATGGAAAGTCCGAAGTAGAGTTTTATCTCTGATTTTTTGGTCTCTATTCAATTATGTCTTCGTGTTTCAAAGGAATGGTCTGAAGTGTGCAAATGTGATCTTATAGTCAGTAGTCGGGATTTTATCTCGGTATCATGAAATTATTGGTACTCTCATGCTCATGGATCTATAAGCACAAACACCCCAAAACCGTGAAAGGACAATCGAAGAATAAAGCAGTGCAAAACAGCACTGATGCACATATCGTGGCAACTTGCCAAACGACACGACGAAAATGCAGTGTGCGGGAAGAGGAAAAAAAAACCTGGGGTAAAATTGTCGGATATATACAAATATAGCGTATACTCGGTAAAAACAGGGGGAGATAAAAAGACCGCAATTTGAATAAGGACTTTCAGAAATCATGTCAGGGGCGATTCGTGAGTGCTTGGCAAACATAAGGTAGTGGTCATTCAAACAATTGAAAAAGCGTCGTGCAAAAGGTGAGAGTGGAAGAACGGACAAAGCGAAGGAAAAGAACAATCTAATATTTACTCCATCCGTCCTTATAAAAGCTTTAGATTCTTCCAACCTGGCACTAAAACTTGTGGCAAATTGCATTTAGAGAATGACACAGGCTTTTCTCTTCTTAACGACAGGGGGTTCCAAAGCCGCTACGATAGCCTAAAAAGAGAACATTATGTGACCGACGTGACAAGAACGACAGAGGAGTCGTACCTCATCAAACACATTCTTTAGACCCTTCTGTGTCAGGGCCGAGCATTCGACATATCTCACGGCTCCAAGCTCCCTTGCAAGCCGCTCACCTAATTCAGCTGGAACTGGGACTTGCTTCTGCCTTGCCAATTTCTCTATCACCTGGGGGTCTTCTCTCAAATCAACTTGGGTCCCAACGATGAGGCAGGGTACACCTGGACAGTGATGGCGTACTTCGGGGAACCACTTCTCCTTGACGTTCTCGAATGATGCTGGAGATGTGACGCTGAAGCAGACTAGGAAGACATCAGTCTGAGGATATGAGAGAGGACGCAGACGGTCGTAATCCTCTTGGCCTATTTGAAACGGAAATGATGATCGGTAATGACAAGACAGGGTGAGAGATGAGACGCACCGGCAGTATCGAAAAGACCTAATGTGTAAGGATCCTCGCCAATCATTACAGTGACTGCATAGTTATCGAAGACCTAAGTGGAACAATGGGGGTCTGGAGAGTACCATGCGGGGATAGAGAGAAGGCGTACAGTCGGAACGTATTCGCTCGGAAACTTGTTTGTAGTGTATGAGATTAACAAGCATGTCTAGAGAAATTGTTTGGTGGGATAGGAAACAGGGGGCATACATGCCTACTTTTCCGACGGCACCATCTCCGACGACGACACATTTAATTGTTTGCATGTTGGGGTAAAAGCGTGACAACTGATTATTCGGGAAAAAGGGGGGTGAGCGCCGGGTGAAGATTCGAGAGGAGAGAAAAAACAAGGCAAAAGTGGAGACATTGTACAAGTAGGCCCATATCTGTTCCGTTGCTTGTCAAGCGTTGCAGCGTGGCAGACTGGTTGCCGCGTGGCTGTGACGAGAAGAAAAGAGCGGGCAGTTCGCCGGACAGAAAGCTGCGCGACGGACTGAAGAAGAAAGTGGAAGACGGGGAAGCACTGGCCCAGGCGATTTACGCACGAAGGCGCTGGCAGGGCAAGGGACATGGAAGGGGATGGAGAAAGGATGGGGAAGACAGCGGGGACAGCGGTGGGGACTCACAAGACAGCTGGAGAACGGAGCACACGATGAGGACAACGGGGGCTGGGTCGGACAGCGACGAGAAGAGGGACGATGAGTGCAGGATTTGTTTCAATGTTGACTGAGTGCTAATCTTCGCAAGGCTATCAACATAAATACAGCCAAACACGGGCTAGGTACTATTGATTACCTAATTGCCGCCTTCGGGATTGGCCACCAACAGAGCTTCCCCTCCCGAGTCCCGCTCACCATCAGCCCGTCGATCCCAGGCCGTCCGTCGTATGCCTGCGAAATTGAATTTGAGCAATCATTAATACATCAGCGTGCTCATATAACCCACTGCAATCGCAAGAACCGCATCATCTGCGCAGTTTCAGTCTTATTGCCATTCCACAAATTTGCAACTTTACCTGGTCCGTGTTTCAGTCCATACACCATGTTCCCCTTCTTCCGGTCCCACACAAGCACACTTCCATTCGACACCCCACTCACCACTGCCTGTCCCCCCGTCGCAAATATCGCCCCAAATGTGCCCTCTCCTTCTCCATCCGTCTTCGCGATGTACTTCTTCTCGAGCGTACCCTTGTTCTCATTCAACTGATGAGAGATCAGATAGGCTGTGCCCCCCTTCTGCCCTATCAAGAGCTGTGTGCCATTCGGATGCAGCTGTATGGATGTGCTAGACAGACACAATCAATGGATGCCAATGCCTCGAACAAACCAACGCACATGCACTTGTTCGATGGCAGAAACGCATACGCCCTCAACGTCCCATTCGGCACCTCGCTATACCACAACGTTCCATCTCGGCATCCTCCAAAAAGACCACTTCCATCCGCTTTAAACCGAAGTGCCGTCACACCTGAACGCTTGATCTCTCGCTGAGGTTGCCACACACCTAGTAAAATTAGGTAATAGCTCGATACAGTAACAGTAGTCCATTGCATACCTTTCGGGGTCAACAACCACACTTTGACAGAAACAGTCGTCGATATCGCGATCTTGTCCTTTCCATAAGCTAGACTCAGAAGTTTCTCGGACTGCCCAGAGAACGGTACATTGAACAATGTTTTCCGGTGCCACATCAACGTCTAAGCCCATAAATGAAATTAATTCGAGTGTTCTTTTCTCCTCGAAGCTTACCTTCTCTTCCGGACCCCAAATATCCGTGGTCCCATCGGAACAAAGCACTAGCACACCAACGTCATACTGCAGCCAACATATGGCCACAACGTACGTGTGGACCTGGCATCTACGAAGCTCCCTGGCTTGAGGCATCGTTTCCCACATTCTTACCGTCATATCGTTAGCTAACCAGAGTGAGAAGCAACAATGAGAGTGTGTAATCAGACACCCACTGATAATGGCGAGCCTCTTCCCATCGCTCGAAAACACAAGATGCTGTACCGGTACGCGGCCACCTTCCCAACCGATGATCTGGATCTCATGGTTCGGACTGGTAGTCGGCCACTTCGCACTACCGTTAACAACAGCCCGGGTCTGCATTGGAAGCGGTGCCGTCCGAGGAACAGGCACTTCTTTGGGTGCATGCGCCTCTTGTTTGATCTGAGCGGCATTAGTAGCATTACCAGCAGATGCAGAAGACTTGGTCTGTTTATCCTGCGCTTGACGATCCACAGACGAATCACGATTTCTGCTCCTGCTCCGACTCCTGCTGCGACTGTGAGAAACGCTGCTCAAACTTGACGTCCTGCTCCTTCCCCTCTTCTTTCCAGGTCTGTACGAGGAGCAAGTGATTGGTATCCGAGGTTTTGGAGGGAGTGGATGCAAAACTCGCGGTACAGCTGCTTCTGTACTGAGCATTAAACGAATAGAAGATTGGACTGCACATACGTGTCTGTGCAGGCAAAATAGGTGCTGCAGCTTCGGCCACTGCTTTTTCCCGCAACAGTTTGGCGGCCTTCTCCAGTTTTTCTTTCTCCTCTTTATCCCTTTCATTTTTCATCTTCTCTTCTTTCTCCCGTTTTAACCTCTCCTTGGCCTCCTCTGCCTTGCCTTCTTCTTGCGTACCCTCTGCTTGTTCTAGTTCTGATTTGCGCTTTTTTGACAACCTCTTCCTCTCCCGTTTCCGCCTCGATTTACTTATTGGAGCAGACCCATCAACTTATTGGAAACACAAAGTCAGCCACCAAAAGGACCCCACCAAAAAAATCAACATACCCAAATCACTGCCATCCACAGACGCACCAGTACTTTCCACGCGCGCGAATAGATCAGTTCCTCGCGGCAAACCAGCGGAGCTCGAAGCAAGAGTCTCAACCTCCATATTCTCAGTTTTCACATTCTTCTTCAGTGCTTCCGCAACTCCTCGAATCCGAAGTCCCTTCATCTCGCCCTTGTCACCATCCCCTCCATTTTCGCTACGAGCCTTCTTCAACGGTCCTTGGTCGTCGAGAACATTGTCCTCAATCAACTTCCGCTTGCCCGTTGAAGGAGTAGTTGACGTTTGGTTTTCATGTGAAGGAGAGACGCCATAGCGCAATAGCTTTGACAATTCCGTTCCAATATCAGCGCTGCTTGTGTATGACATCGAGGAGGTACCTACAGGTGTCGTGGTCTTCGTAGAAGATGTTGCTGTAAGGGAGGCGGTGGTGGCGGGAGAGGAGCTCTTGGCAGTCGCGGAGGCTGCATTATTCGCGTTCGCCTGTGATGAAGACCCTCGCAATGCACTCCACTTCGAACCGACGATGACAGGCTTCCGGGGAGGCAAGGGTGCAGTCGGTGCCAATGTCGGTGCGGCAGCTTGGACAACTCTCGTTTGGGCTGTCGTTGGGGTTACAGTACCAAACAACGACCTTGGGCCTAAAGGAACAGGTTTAGATGCAGAAGGCCGTATCCCCAAAGGGTTTGAGATCGTAGGTAGTGGTTTGGGTGTAGACAAGTTGGGTTTTGTCTGTTGAGGAGCTTTGGAGATCTATACAGGCATTTGATGCAAGCGCCATTGACGAAAAGGTAAGTTGTAGATTGAAGGTGGTGTATTAGTGACGAAATGAGAAAAGTGTCCCCATGTACTTACCCCAGGCCGTAGGGACATTGCGCGTGGCATTGTAGGTATCACGTCCGTATTCGCACCTGAATCATGAATGGAGTTCGTGGGGAGAGAGGTTGAAGCCTGTGGTACAGACGATGACGAACTGTCAATTATAGGCTTGGTTTAGGTCGTTAGTGGGCTGGATCGTTCAACTCGGTGTTTCAGTTACCTGTGGCGTTCCTTTCGGTTTAAGCTGGGAGGCGGCTGGGGAATGGACAGGGACGACCGAACACAAATTTGTTTCGGTCTCCTTAATTTCTAATTAGAAGTTGTAAAAACTGTTGACATATTACATTTGGTGATTCGACATACCACCTGGTTTGACTGCTGCTGACACAACGTGCGTCCCAGAACCTTCCAAAGCTGCAGGTCTCACTTCTGGTGCCACAGGTGGTAATGATAAGCGGTCATTAGCTGGGAACCCAGGTATACCGCTACTTGGCAGTGGGAGTGAATGGATGACTGGCGAGTTTTGGAGAGATTGGGAAGGCGTGCTCAAGTCCATTGAGGAGAAACTCCGTTCTGTTCGCGCGTCCTATTGTTTATAATTGTGGGGTTCCCTTCTACAGTGAGTCGAGATCAGAACTTACATTGTCCGAATCGTCCTCTCTCGATGGGGCCAATGCACCAGCAGGAACATCGTCCAGAGGGTGGTCGTCAACAGAAACGGGAGAAGGGTAAAGGCGTAATGGAGATTTTTGTTTGTAGGTTTTAAGAGATGAAGGTGAAGGTGTCCGTGTAGAAGAAGAAATAGTGATTTCTATAGGATCTACAGGATCTGTTTGAACAGACGCGGAAGTAAAAACACGCGTTTCGGGTATGCTGAGTGGATAACCTGGAAAACCTAGTGAATTTCGTCCCTGTCCTAAACGAAATGAGTGTACTCGGATCTAACGAACACGAATTCTATTCTGACATACTTTCAGCAAAAGCGTCATAAGTCTTTGTGCCGGTCAGACTCTTTCGCATTCTTGCAGGAAGTGAAGAGAGATTGTCCACCATCTGTAGTTGGGTACCGACATCAAATTCGAGGACGATGGAACCCTCTGAATTTAAGAGCTTTGGTTCATCGTTATGTGTGGGGTCTTCGATGCCGAGAGAAAGGGTATGTCCTTTGCTAATCGTAAAGCGTTTGTTTGCGACTAAAGAAAAGCGCGTTGTTCCAGTAAGAAGAGAGCTTTCGCCTGCATTTTGGGACAAGCGTTCTCGCTTCAAAATGATGTGTGGCTTCTGGGGGGCCCCTTGTGGGATTAGTCGCACAGGACCTTTAATATCGAAGACAGAATCAAGGGTGAGGACAGACGAAGAGGCCTGTCGTATTTCTGGGTCATCGTCCTGTCCCATTACAATTTCGAAAGTCTAGATGGCCAAAGACAAAACAGAAGCGCTTGTAGACTGGACTTGTGCTGGTGCGAAGGGGTACACGTCACGTGCCTCGTATGTACGGCTTCCGGCCAGTGCTCCCGGCCAATCAACCTCTTTGACCTCACATATTATGCAGCTAGTTACGTGAAAAAGCAACGAGTCTGCGACACGATGCAGATACCACCTCTATGCAAATTTCAAGGGAACCCATACATGGGCTTTGTCATTACCATGCCCGTTGGGATGACGGCAGTGTTCCCACGGAAATCACCTTCAAGTAACCGTGAACGCTTAAGTATTTTGCGAAATTTCAAATACACCGTCAGTATTTCAAAGGATTTCAGCTCATTCTATTGGAGAGCAAAGTCAACCAGGATCGCCAGAGGCCAGAAACGCAGTCTGATGGTTACCCAACACAGGGCTTACATATATATTCATTCCTTCCCAGAGTTAATCATCCATTCTCCGCTGGCATTTTACGTCCGCGTGTTGGACCTCAACTTCCTCCGTCTTTTTCATCTCCCGTGCATAACTTGCTCATGGCTCAGGTAGCAAACAGCTTCTCAACACGTCTTAGACTTCCAGTAGATCTGGACGAGATCAACAACAACAACAATCACCGCATTGCGCTCCGGAGCAAGCGTCCACGACCGGCCTCAAACAAGGGTAACAACAAAACCAAGACCCAGAAAGTCAAAGGAAAACGGGGTGCCCTGAAATGTCTCCTAGAAATGCCGGACGACATAATGTGGGAGGTAAACCCTCTTCTTCACATTTTCTTTGTTCTTTTTTACGAAATGATGTAATTATCCAGGTTTTCCAACATCTCGGACCATACGATCTCCTGCGTCTCGCTAGGACTACCAAAGGCCTTCGCAGATTTCTTTTCAGTCCCACTACTGCTCCTCTGTGGCGCTCATGCAGAGCGAACGTCCCAGACTTGCCCGATTGTCCCCAGGACCTCAGCGAACCACAATACGCCTACCTCATGTTTGAGCTTATCTGTCATGTAAGTTTATCGCCCGATGCTTATCTGCCCAACCCGAATAATAAAAATCGTCAAGTTTTGTGGAACAAAGAATGTTGCCAACGTTGTGGTCCCAGCACGTATACGATGTTGTCGGAAATGCGGTTTGGAGAAGTACCTGATACGATTTAATCGTCTAAATCACTTCTGAGCTATTTCTCTCCCAGCTTTGAAGCTCCTCATCGTTTAATTAATCGTAATCCCGCCTACAACAGGGCCCTGTTCGAGATTGCACCTCAAACACTAGTTCACTCTAGCAACGGTTGGTCACAATCACAACCATAATCACTCACTTACCAAAAATACATCTCCCATAATAGCTGCTTGGATGGAGCCTTCTCCCAAGATATACGTCCGCGCCCTTGATGCTCTACAATCTGAATACGACAACCTCGGCGAAGTCGACAATTCCGCTCTCAGAGCAAAATGGCTCAAGATTAAGAAACGAGAACACAGAGTCAGGATGAGGAACGCAGATCATATAGCAGATTTTTTGGCTGAAGATTTGGAGAGGAAACGAGTGGAGAAAGAAAGGCTCCGCGTGGCCAGGAGCGAGGAGTAAGTTATTTCCCCTGCGCCAATGACCCAGAGACATCTGATTGATCAATTCGTTTCTGAAGAATCCTGTTGAGATTGAGAGCAAATCGTCAGTGACCATCTACCTTGTTGTTTCAACTTTCCATTGACACAATACAGCTGAGTTTGCAAATGCGGACTTACACTTTATCTACGATCATCCTTCCGTGTCTCAACCCAAGGAACTTACTGATCAAAGTGAGTTGAATTTGATATCATTTATCAAAATTAACATATATGAATCAGCTTGGAGGAAACTAGAACCTGTGTTAATTAAGTTCTTGAGAGAAGAACAGAAGAAGGAGGACCCATATCAGTTCGTATGGGACCCAAACAATGTATAGCGCTGACTTTTTATGAACATTTATTGACGTGGAAGGACATGTATCAACGTCGACGCATACCCATCTAGAACTATAATATTATTGTCTAATTTTTTTCCGACACATCTCAATCATTCTTCAGCGTTCATTCTGTCACCGCCATAAGCCTGTCTTCACATCGAACGCGTCGAACTGGAGTCCCGTGATCGTGATTTCTGGTGCGAAGACACCTAGACTATGTCCAAATTGATCATGTCTCGAACAATCGATAAGAGCATCGACTTTCGAGGCACAATCAATTTCGACATTCAAGAAGAAAAGATATATTATACAAATTCACATTTACACGAACAAAAATGGGTCGGTTTTGTTGACTAAACCCGGGTATCCAATACCAAATCATCAGTTTCAGTCAACAACACCGATCCATCACTTTCACCTAACGGGCATGAGGCAGATCTGTCTCACCCGGATTCCACTCCAGTTTGAGAATCCGTGGGCCAGAGGAAAGCAGAAACTTCGAGATCGTCCTCGATATCAGAAGAAGTCACGTCCGAGTCCGGCGGACTGTCGACTTGCATCGCAAAGTGGCAAGTACATAGTCGCTCGACGAAATTCTCGGATTGTGGATCCCGAAGAATAGCTAGTGAACGTTCCGCAACAGCAAATTTCGAAAGTGACTTGCTGGTTGAGAATATAGGACCGGCAATGACAATGCCGTGAACGGTGACGAGCATTCCCTCTCTTTCGGAATTCTGTTTCTTTCTTTTCCTATAGCAGCATGAATGAAAGTGATCAAATCCAAATGCTGAGAAAGCTTACTCAAAGCGAACTTTAGTACACCCCTGCGCAGCTAGCCATTCCAGCAACTCGCTCACTGGATTTTGAGCAATCGCGGGAGAGAGAACCTCGAGTGCGTCTTCCATAACATCTTCCATCACAGTCGCGGTCTTCTCGTAATCGCAGCCCGAATCAATGAAGACAGCGCCCATAACACTTTCAAAGACATCACTAAGTGCCTTGGGTGGATCGTACTTCCAACCTTCTTTCACGATCTCTTCTGCAGAAATGTTCTCGAGAACGGAAACGGAATTGGCGATGGCCAAGTTCAGTGTGAAGCTATCGGCTAGCATCATCTCGTGAAGTCCAAGTCGTTTCACTGCGAGGAAAGCCAATGTTGGTGAGCAGATTGCCTTCGTACGAGGATGAGATAGTTCATGGGAAGTTGCCTGAGGAAATTTGTCATATAAATACCGAGTAACCACGAGTTCTAGGATGGCTACATGGAATTAAATTCAGCAAATCAAAAAAGGAGTTGGAAACAGAATAAATACCATCTCCCAGGAATTCTAATCGTTGGTATGAGGGAGACCACTGTCCCTCCAGTGAAAGTGAAGTTGAAGGATGAGTCAACGCTTCGCGAAGTATATCTTGCCGTTGAAATCGATAGCCAAGTCTCTCTTCTAAAGCTGCGAACAGCGGTGGCAGAGGTTCTGGCTTAACAGGATGTGGATATCGCAGAAACCACGGAAGCGGACCACCAAATTCGAGACCCAAACTCGTTCCCGTCTGCAGAGCTATATTGATGCCACCTGCTAAAAAACTGGCACCTAAAATTGCCTCCATGCAATCTTGAAGACTCCTACGAGGGATTTCCCGCAGAACATAACGGGCGGAAATAGTGGCGCCATCGAAATCCGAATCGTCTTTGTCAGACAGGAGGTAGCGCCACTTGTTTACAATTGCAGTCTCGCAAATGATGTAGCGCTCAAGACCAAGATCCAATGCACGTTGGAGGAGGTAGCGATTGCAGACATATTCGTGTCTGAGTTTCGTGAGCTGCCCTTCATGGCGGTTGGGGTATTGATGAAATAGATGCACAGTCGTACAAACTTGAAGAACTGCATCACCCAGCGTCTCCAACCTCTGATTATTGAACGAGAATGCAGCAGAAGGAATAGTAAGCGCTTCGACTAGAAGGTCGTCTGGTATAGCCGGAAGACCGAGTTCGAGTCGTGCATACTGAGCTCGGCACACATGCGTAATCCGACAACAAAGTGTAGGTAACACCCCAAACGCTTCGCGAATGGCGTAAGTTATTGGTACCCAACCACAATTAGCTAGTGGTAGAAGACGATCGCCAGAGGGGGCGGCAACAGGTTTTTTGACCCCGTCCTCCGAGGGATGGAGGTCATATAATCCCACATTTGAGCGAGCTCGCCAGGTTTCGAGGATGGGACCTTCTGTGGCAATGATAGGCACTCGACGCTTTGTTGTCCAATTCGTTTGCCAATACTCATGGTAAGTTGGGAAAGCAGACTCGCGGGATCCGTAATCTGGCTTCGACATGGGCGTCAAATCACCCCGAATCTTGTGTAGAAGATGGACGCTCCCAAAACGGGGAAGACATAGTACCAATAAGCGATCATAATCTTCCTCTGAGATTTGGCTCCAATCGCTACATCCCCGGGGATTGGAAACCAAATTTTCCATGGCAAGGAAATCAGGAAGGAGTTGTTGTGTAATCGGGATAAGGTATAGGCTAAGTCGTGAGGGAAGAGGACTGGCGGTGATGTTGTAGAAGATACAGAACTTTGTAAAGTCTTCCATAAGTTGATGATGTTCCATGGTATCTTCAAGTGAGAGTAGTTCGCCAGATGTGATGGCAACTCGACGACCCTGAGTAAAAACATCGACAGGGGGAAGTCTTGTACCGGTGAGTAAACCTGCAACAACTGTCCCATCAATGTAGACACAGTGAAGCCATAACCTTTGCCCAATACACCAAGGGTCACGCGTTAGGACGGACATCATTGGAGGTGCATTGCGAGCCATTTTACTCGGCGACCCAGTAGACGACGATCCATCTTCGTTAACCTCTTTGGATATGGGAAGAAGATATTCGTCAAAGACATCCAGCTCTCGTAATTTTTTGACAGCCATGAATGCAACTGCCCTCTTCGCTTCTTTCTTCGAATGTCGTGATGGTCCATAGAATGAGAGGTGTTCTGGACGTAAAGGCAGGGCCTGCGGGAGGTATAAAGTGGAGTGGAATTCGCCTTTGAATATTGGTTTATGCGCTGGAGTGAATGGGTCGCACGGTATCTGGGAACAAAGAAGACCCAAAAGGTGGAGTGCGTTGTCGTACGAGAGGACGGCTCCTGTCGATTCCACAACGTATCGTTCTCGGTTCACGAGATCGAGAGAGTGGTCTTCATCGTCCGCGTCATCTTCTTCATTGTCGTAACTCTCAAGGTGGCGAGTGCGGTAGATGTGGGTTATGTGGGTTTCGCTGTTTTTCAAAGAGAGGTACTTGGCAAGTTGGTCTTCTTGTCCTTCGGGGACCATAACCACGAAAGTCGATACTTTCTTCCTGGCTCGTCCTCTCGACTGGACATAGGACACCATATGATGAAGGCCGTCAAAACGTATGACCAAATCGCATGCCTTGGAGTCGTGTCAGAAAGATGAGCAGAGGGAATAATGGGTCTTACCTTGAAATCGAGGCCTTCTTCAGCGACTGATGTCGCAACGACTACGTAATAATTAACACGCAATTGAAAATAGGAAAATATTCTCGACTCACGAACGTTGATGAGACCTTCTTTAAACATCTTCACTGAGTCGCCAGAATATTGATCAGTTGACTTCAATAAACCCTCGGCACCAGTACCTTGGCCCACCAAAAACGCCGTTTTGATACTGGGGTTTAATTCTGGTATGACTTGAAGAAGTTTCGATAATGTAGAAGCGGTCTGTCGTTGCTCCACAAAAATTACGCATTGGAAAGCAGGGCATTTTGTTCCAAATTCAACAAGGAGGTCAACCAAGACCTTTACCTTCGGCGTGCACCAATTGAGGTTAACTGGGATGGGAATGTCGTGCGAAGATGAGTCGGAAGGGAAAAATGGCTTGAAGTCCTTTAAAATGTCCAAAACGAACTTGATCTCCTCGTCATGGGATTCTCCAGAAGTAACCTTTTGATGGATTTCTCCCATGTAATCATCCGTAGCCAAGGAATCACTTTCCTGCCGAAAGTTGTGAAGAAGGTGCTGTATTTCAAAATAGAGAAAGAGAGAGGCACTGTATGGTCCAAGATTTCCAAATGTACTGAGGTAGCGATTCTCCAGTGTAGGATAAAATGGGATGCCTAATTGTTTCCACACCGACTTGTCGATAAGCGTAAGGCACGAAAACAATCCCGTCAGAGGACAATCATAAGAAACTGGCGGAAAAGGATAGGTCTGGATACGCTAAAATATGGGGTCAATAAGGATCTGGTGCCATTCTCAGAACTCACCTCTTCAGGTTTCGGGGACTTCTCTTCAAGTTCGCTTACATTTTCACGAATGCCAATGACCTTCGCATCCATGTTCGATTCGAGTTGTGCAATTGAGATCTGTGGGTTTCTAGTATTCCAGACGGGGGATGCAGTCATGCCAAACACTTTGGGGCGTAGAGGGGGCTCTACTTCAAAGTATTCACGAAGGATGCCGTTGTATGGGTGATTCTTCCGGGCATGGTGACACTCGTCAAAAATCATGAGCGAGACTTTTTGTATACTCCATATTCCATGTGTAATGAGGTTTAAAAAAATTTGGGCTGTCGCGTTCGATCAAAATTGTGGTGGAGGAAGAAGTCGAACCATACATACGAGTCATGACAAAAACATCTTGGTTCTCAATCTTCTTCTTCCATCCTGCTCGATTATTCATATCAATTTCCATGGCGCCAAAGACCCTGGCAACCCTAAGAGGCGTGCGCTTGCTAATAGTTTCCGCTTGCTGATCAACAAGAGTAACTCTTGGTACCAGGAAGACAATTGCTTTGCCCTTGGCGTTGTCTTGCGATGCAATCCATTTAATGAGGAGGATGCTAATGAGGGTCTTCCCGGAGCCAGTATTCAGGGCGGCAATAACATTATCTGGACCCAACGTCAACATACGAAGGGAACGCAATCCATTCGACCTACCCTTCTTTGCTCGTCGAAAGACCTCATCTTGATAACGATACGGTATAAAATCAGATTGGGTGTCCCCCATCGTTGAATAACGCGCTGTCAACGGGAAATCTTGGTGGAATAGAAGTGGATGGTACGATGCATCGTCAAAGCGCTGGACATGATTCAACCAATCAACAACGGCCCGGCTCTTATAATTAGAGTCATTAACTATCTTTAGACAACCTTGAGTCATCACTCATTTTGACTTTCGAACAATGACTGCAACATTGACTTGCAAGGCTGCGCCTTACGGCAAAGCTCTTATTTGGAAAGGTTCCTACGTGAGTGTGGTGCTCGTATCTGACGGTCACTGAACGAACCTAGAGCATAGTTTTCAGGGCTGGTGTGCGCCTCGAAAAGTTTGAAGCGCCCTGGTCTCCGCCACGAATCTCGTGTTCTACAACTTTTGCAAGGACACGCCTGTTCTTTACGGGTATGGCCATTTATGTAAAGCATTTTGAGCATATCGCATTGGAGTATTTGGGACCCAGCGTTGCGCAACACAGTCAGTGTTAAGCTCGAGTCGATCATACGGGTAGTTGACCAAATGGTACGTTATACAATTTGAGGAGTTGGAATTAATAATCAACTTAGACTAGCTGTCTGCTCTAAAGCACGTCCACTCCTTTGGCGTGACATCAAGCCAGCCAGAGAATCTTCTATGTAGTCATGACCTTTCAACGTTCAACTTTCAAGCATATCGTTGGAACGCTCTATTGGGTCAGTCTCAATTCTGAAGGTACGAGAAGCACAATCTTATCTTTCGCCGTCGATCAGTTCTTTAATATACCCCTTGTAGACCTCTCACCGCGTGATGACATCGAATCTTTGGCTTATGTGTCTTTCTTACGGATCTAGTGTTAAACGGGATAAGGTTTCGGGCTCTATTCTTTCTTTTGATGTCCTCGAGAAGAACCTGTTTTTTCAGACCCTCTTGGTAGGGTCTCGACCAGCTGACATGTAAATTCTCGGGGGTAAGCTCTGGCATGACATAAAATCTGGGACTGGATACGACGGTCCGCGATGTTGTAACTCGTCTCTCATGCTCTTCCTCGCGTCATGTAGATCTTCGAATCCTTTGTCTTCACGTATGGTGGCTGCAAATCGAATTGTACAGTGTCGTGTATGAATGCACTGATCCTTCTTCCACGAGGCAGGGAACTACTATGATTTAGCTTCCAAAGAAGCCTACAGGACATTTGCCACGTTTCTGCATATGGTTCATTCATGTAATGAGGCCTTTCCACATTATGTAAATCGTTTCAAATTCAGAGAAATTGCATTGATTGCTTGTCAACCTTGATATACAAAGGAAGAGCGAAAAACCGCTTCATAACGACTTGTCAGAGTCGGAAAAGCCAGAAGTGGTTCCCGGAATAAAAAATACAATCCCAATAATGAAGGCAAAGCAAGTGCTCCCACCTTGGCTGCCCTTTTGTACCTGCGATTTGAAAATTGCCAGGGACTCCAAGGCCTCGGAACGTCTTTCACCCATGACGCCCATAAAATCTGCAAACCATCTGCCATATGAAAAGCTGTTGACAGCACTAGACCTCCATACAACAGCAAACTCCTCCCGGGCCACACCTTCAGACCAGTCTTCACAAACTCATAGTCGAGCTCGGCAGGCCCTACGCTAAAGATAGGAGGAGCTTCGATGGTTGGGTATTCTCTATGTATCAAGAAATGAATGGGGAGGAAGAAGAACATGGTCGCGTAGCCAGTAATAGCGAGCGGGTGATTGATAGGCCTTGGCCTTTTCCGAGGTGAAACCAGGCGCTTAAGCAACCCGCTCACGGCATGGAGAGTCAATGGTGCGAGGACGAGCAAAGCTTCCGTATAGCCAGATTGGTAATATTCACGGCCCAACAGCTTGATGATAATCCTTGTATTAAGAAAGCCACTTCAAAAACAAACCACTTGGCTTACCATCGTTCGCGATGCAACAGAGGAACCGCCAAAAGTAGCAGACGCTGGTGCTGAAAGATGTACGAGCAAAAATACAATAATGAGAGGCGCTGATATATGACAAGTGGCCTCAAGGACCCGTATTGCGGTTGCATGCAGTCTGCTCAGGTATTTTGAGCCCATAACGGCTGGCTTAGAATGAAATTGGTCAATCATGAACTCCCAGAACAATAGCTCATACCTTTTTGATTCTTTGTTCAGGTCAACACACTCATCTAAAAATACAATTTACAAATGATCGAAATTACGTAATATATGTTTCTCCCTAAAACATGATTGTGCGGGTGACAGCTGTGGTTCTTTGTACCCTTCCCACAACAAGGGGACTGGAAATATTCCACTGTTCAAAAATCCTACTGGATTGCTGTCCATCTTGAGCTAAAATCCATGCTACTAAAGATCTGGAACTTTACTGGCAACCCTATACCCGGCTATGTCTCTCCAAACCCCACTGTTGCGGACAGATTCAGTATAAAGAGCTTGAGGAACCAGACGACCCCGACGGTCGAGCCTTCGAGATTTTTAGTCCAACCATACGTTGACTTTTCGACGACCTTGCCGAAAGGTTGCTGCAGGGAGATTACGCTTTTACCCCATGGCAACCCCACAATTAACCAGGCAGAGATAACTTCTGGTCAAGTTGAAGGTCAAAGCAGTCAACAAGTTGACCCACCAGGCCTCCAAATAAAACTGTCCGTTCGTAACTGGAAAGTTGTCCCTGCCGTCGAAGGATCCCCATGGAGGATGTTCCTCGTTAACGTACTTCTTGGGCTCAATTTTTTTCAAGGCCTGAACCACTCACATTCTTTTGTTCTAGGTTTCACGCACAGAACGCAAACTTATGGTCTTTCAGCGACGAGATACTGCATCATTCTTGTCATCAATGCCTGATCGCCTACCTCTGTCATCGCTTCTCCTTCCAGGTAATGTCACCTTTCTATCTATCTTAGTCCTGTTATTAATAACCGCCTATTAGCGACTCATGATACGCACGTTTTCCGCTGCGAATGTTAGCCATCTCTTTCTGACCTCAATTTATAGCATGTCTTTCTATGGCTGGCCAATTTCACAATGCCAAACGAAAGCGTTAAGTACCCAACTTCAAGATGGCATTCGCGTCATTGACATCCGACTCGCCGTGATCCCCCCTCCAGTTCGAGGAGTAGCCCCACCCGGCATCAGGCAAAACCTAATCGCATATCATGGCGTCTTTCCTGAGCAGACTCCGTTTCAGTCGATCCTCACAGACGTACATAATTTCCTTACATCCGATGCCGGACGGAATGAGACGATTGTCATGTCGATCAAACAGGAAGACGCCTCGAAGACACCCTCGGTGTTTTTCTCCCAAAAGATTCGGGAATTCATCATTAATGCCCCAGGAGGTTGGGATGATAAAATCGCTTCGCAGACTGGCGTGAACCGAGGAATGTGGTTCCTGGAGAACCGGATACCAACTCTTGGAGAAGTTAGAGGAAAGGTTGTGTTGTTCAGCAGATTCGGTGGAGATGGAACTGCTTGGCCGCAGGGTGTAGAGGGCCTTGGGATGCATCCAACGAATTGGCCAGATAGCAGCAGGGATACGTTTGATTGGGAGTTGAAAGGGACGGTCGTCAGAACGCACGACTGGTTTGTAACGATATTTTTTTTAATTATCTTTCTGACACTTCTGCCCAGGTATGCCATTCCTTCACTTGCCGCTATTCCAGAGAAGGTCCAACATGCTGCTGCGAATCTTATACCCCCAAGGAATTCGCCAAAGCCTGTTTTACCAATTAGTTACTTTTCTGGCTCAACGTTCCCGTTGGCCTTGCCTCCTGCTGTTGCCAAAGGCACAGTGGGTGTAGAGGGAATCAATAGTCTACTCGGGAAATGGTTGTTCAGCCAAATCGGGGGTTTCGTTCCTTCAACCACCGCTGCAGCTGGGAACCTTGCAACGAATAAGGCGTCTCCTCAAGAGGGTGTAGGCTCATCTTCGAAGGCTGTAGAGGCACAAGCAGACGATGGACAAGGAGTAGGACAAGAACCTAGAATACGGGGATGGGCCTTTCTGGATTATTATTCAGAACCTTCTGGAACTGAGGTGGTTCCCCTTTTAATAGAGTGCAACTTTCTTGGTCGGAAGAAAGGCGAAGAGGGATGGTGATACCTATTTTTGGACTCAATATTTTATGACGTAACTACTGAAATCACTACCCCGATCTTTGTCTCGGACTCTCTTGTTCTCAAATACTACTATGCCCATCCTCAACCTTGTGGTCAACAAGCAAGTAAGATATTACAGTCTTAATCATGCTCGTTTCCTTACCGAACCTCCAAGATCGACGACCCAAAGGCGGTTGTCCTGGCACTGTCCCAAGTGTGTTTCTGTACTAGGTGACACAATACAGAATTGCATATTCTTCTAGCTTGGGGCAGATCTCTTCGAAAAGCCCCTCTCATACATGGCAGTCTACATCACTTACAATGAAACTCTGTCTTTTGGTGGCACTTTTGAACCTGCTTTTATCCTGAAGATTGTATGGTCCTTTTCACTTCAATGTCTTATTCTCCATCTAATGCTACTTATAGGATTGTTTGGATAAAATCGAACCTGCGTTGAACGAAAAATACAGCCATGAATTCTCTAAGTTTATCGAAGATAACCTCAAGATCCCTAAGGATAGGGGATATATTGGTTTCCTTGATCCAGGAAGGGCAAATTTGGGGTGCGTGGGGTTTTATTGTCACGGTGGCCTCTCATGATTTTACATTATATCCAGGTATAAAGGTACTACCTTCACAACCATCTTTGGCCCGGGGGGTAAATAAAATCGAAGGTGCAAAACGGCTATACTTAGTAAGGGTGCTATGCAGCACAGTGTTTCATTATTTCTTCATCCAGCGTTTGTCAAAGTTTCGTTGTATATTAGGGTCATGCAGTCTGTAACAATGATATAGTTTGAAGCGTCCTCCACTAAAATCTATCCCCATGTTTGTAGACCTCGTCAGTAACGAAGGGCGAAATGGTGAGATGTCGGTGTATTATATGTTTTGATCTAACCAATTCAAGTTGATTGCTTTTGCGAATCGCAGATTGTCATAAAAGGCAATTATCGCCAATCGCAGATCATGTCATGATGCAACTTGGAAATCAACAAAGTCTGGACTCCTCTGCTACAACACAATGTGCCGACGATGCGTGAAAATCCATTCAAATAATGGATTCCCAAGGATTCCAAAATCCTTGTCCCAAACTGCAGATCGATCAGTATATCAATTGCTTATCCAGGAAGGTCGCAGGTCATATCACTGACATCGTACGTTTTGCACATGTACATGTAACACGTCTTGTTAGTCGTATCTAAGCGACGCACAGCCAATCGCAATGCACCGTGACAGTCCTTAAAACTTACTTAGTCACCTTCACCTTCACATCACGTACAGAGCTTATCTTCAAATGACCACTAGTATCATTGTCATCTTTGTAGGGTATTGACATTAATTTCATCGCCAAAAGGTTCTTGTTATTACCAACGTAAAAAGGTACTGCCATTGTGACTCAAGAGTCAAAAATGCTCAGCAAGTCTGCCAAAGCCAAGAGAATTGAGTGACATAATAGATCGTTTATCAGTGGTCATCCGACCATATAATACTACAAGAGTGATCAACTGCCACTGATATGTCAAAATCCGGAAACTTAAAAAGTATTGAGCCGCAGCACAACAACCTCTTTGTTGTTCTTCATCCCGAAGGTCAGACTCGTTTCTCCACCTAATGAAGGGGTGTCCAAGGTCCATGACACTTGGCGCGACAATTTGACAGGAATCCCTACTTGGAGTTGATGCGCATGCATGCTTGAATGATGTTGGTAACCCTGATAATTCTCTTTGCAAAAGCACAAATCACTCAAGGATTTTCGTATTGGTTACAGCCCAGCAACTTTTTTCCTGTGTAACTCCACGTCTTGGCTTCCAGAACTGGTTCCGGCGCAAATTAATTGACAAATAATCAAGTCACAGCGCTGGCATTGATAATCGATAAGACCTCGATAAGAACTTGGCCAAGCGAACCACCCCTCAAATTTTTCTTGGGGTACATGATAAACAAGGGTTTCAACCCCTTCACCACTATTCATTCCCTCGGACTCCAAAGGCCGGATATTCTCACAGAACAGAATGCAGGACTGTCGAGATAATATGCTGGCTGATCAAATCATTCTTGTAATAATTTCTTCCACGCAAACACCGTCGAAACCGAGTGTGGGTGTCGCCAAGACTGTGCAATATTCCAATCGCCAAGCAGCCCAATAACCAAGAGAAAACTTTATTTGATTGGCCAATTCATACAACGATAAGGTGGGTGGAGTTTTTTTTACGTCAACGAAGAGTGACGAGTTCTGGGTAAAGGGGAGTGAATTTCAAAATCGGCTAACAGGGTGGAAAAGACGGACCTTCTGCTGATGTAGGGTGAATAGCGACCGTATCATCAAGTTGCTTTTTCGTAGCTAGGGAATATCTTTAGGCGACAGTTATCATGCGAAGAACATTGCCAAGACTCACCACCCATTTTTAGAGCAACAGCAAAGCCTTGCAAAAGCTCATCGCTTCCCATACCGAGAAGATGGACTCCGACCACGCGTTCCTCGGGTCCAGCACAGATGAGCTTGTACACCGTGGGCTCTTTGTGTTCTTCATCAACCTGCGTAAAGTATAGAGCGCTGAACTTCGTCTTATCTGGACGGGAAACATTATCAACTATGAAAGAAAAACCACGCCTGACTCACAAATTTTGATGTTTTCATCCCCATACTTCTTCCTCGCTGCTGGCTCAGTCAACCCAACTGTCCCGATAGGCGGATGTGAAAATACGACAGTCGGAATATCGTCGTAACTCAGCTTGTCATCCTTGAAGTTTTGCGGTCCGAACAACCTATTAGAGAGGCGCCTACCAGCTGCAATCGCCACTGGGGTCAACAGCCACTTTCCTTGGGCATCTCCAATCGCATAGACGTTTGGCACACTTGTAGTCTGATACTCGTCCACGATGATATCACCCTTGTTGTCGACTTTAACGCCAATTTCCTCAAGCCCAAATTCCGCTGTGTTGGAATGCCTTCCGATCGCCCAAAGTACAACATCCACCTCAATCTTCTCTCCAACATCCGTATGCACAGTTAGCGTCTTGCCCTTTTCTCCCTCGACTTTGACTACGTTTGAGTTCTTGTGAAACTTCACTCCCGTCTTCTCCATCCATGGTGTCAAGACCTCCTGCAACGTGGGATCAAAAGTCCTTAGCACCTTGTCATGGCGAATGACGAGGTGGGTCTCCGTGCCGAGGGCATTGAAGATGCCAGCGAGTTCAACGGCGATATAGCCTGCTCCAACAACTGCCACCCTCTTTGGCTGCTCGGCGAGATCAAAAAACCCATCCGAGTTTATCCCAAGCGACGCACCCGGAATCTGGTCATCGCTGGGTATAGTTGGGCGGCCGCCAACGGCGATGGTGATATGATCGCCTTTCAGCGTGTATTTACCTTTATTATCAGGCAGTGTGACCTCGATTTCGTTTTTGGTGATGAACCTCGCGCGGCCATGGTGATACTCGACGCCTTCACGCTCAAAGTTTCTCTCGTATACTCCGTTCAGTCGACGAATGTAAGCGTCTCGTTGAGGTTTGAAAGAAGCCCAGTCAAACCGTGCATTTTCTACACCAGTGAATTTGTATCCAGATGCATGATGCTTGATCTTGTCTTGAAGATCTGCGGCATGCCACATTATCTAATAAGGAAGATCAGACAACGCAAATTGTCGCAAGTGCAATGTACGAAACCGACCTTTTTAGGCACACAACCTATATTCGGATTGTAAATATCCATTCAGTTGACAAGTTGCACAAACGGCAAACTAACCAACGTTAACGCAGGTTCCTCCAAGGTTTAGTGTCTCTTCCACGACAGCGACATTCTTCCCATACGAAGCTGCACGCCTCTAATTCACCAAAAAAAAAAAAACAATGAGTTTTCACTGCCCTGCCACTAAGTCATAGACAGCATAACCAACCGATGTACCTGATCCACCGCTTCCACCACCAATAACGATATAGTCATATTTATTCACCGTCGGTTTATCGAATATCGGTGGCATGTTCAACGAGGAGTTGCTACTAAAAGCTCTGTGGATCTATAAAGACGAGGAATGATATCGACCAGTAGTGTTTGAATGCGAGAACATACCTGTTGCAAACGAAATACAGAACGTGTGCGGTTCTGTGGCTGAATTCTTCCAAGGTTCGTCGCAGATGTAATCGACGCTATACCTCGACCACCAAGCTTTAGATGCGTCCTGGAAGTAAAGCGATACAGAGATATCGGAGATGTCAGGAAAGCTGGCAGTAATGACGACGAGACGGCAGTGGTGGATGAGGATAGCAAAGTCTGCCTTGCCAGTCTCATATCTTATAGCACCGCTCGTGCGTGACCTGCTGACTTATGTTTCAGCGATTCTTGGTCAGCTCAATTGAAATCCTTTGAAGCGGAAATCTGGTTTCCGAAGACTGCCATTCAGTGTGCTATTAATAAGCAGTATATTACCACGTGCTCTTTTCAGAAAAAAAAATCGGTTTTCTAGGTTTCTTCATCTGGACTCTCGAGTACCGATTCGTGCTATTCTGAAGGTGATACTCTTCATGCTTACTCAAATTTTAGCAGTAGAGTGTATTATTTAATTTAAACTCTCGCTTACATTCAAATATATTATATATCATATGCATGTAGTATGTATCGAATTGTTTTAGAGTCTGTTCCTTATATCTTAATCCGTCTACTTAGGCAAACACCTTTTGGTTGGGAGACGATGATACACCAATGGGTATAACCTCGCGGTGGACCGGATCAGTGTGCAAGGTGCGAGTCACCAAATTTGGATACTTCATTGCCTAATTCATACAGGCGAATAAGCAAGTCGTATGTGGAGGAACACGGGCACGTAGGTGTAATGAGGGCTCACAAGGATGTAGGGAAATGAAATAAGTATAATGCATTGCTTCGCCGGTGAGAAAATTTTACGTGAATTCGAATATCAATCGATTTAGTCCGACTCAGTATTGTGGCGAATAAGGAGAGTGTGTATGCGAGCCGAGATATATATATGCATGCAAAAAGGAGGTTGAAGGATGCCAAGAGAAAGAAAGGTTCATCGCCGTCTTGAAGTAATGTAATATGCAGCTTCCTTCTATGTACAGGCGAGATACGAGTAAAATAGAATGCAAATCAACGATTGAACGCGGGTTTTAGGAATATAAGGTCAAGAGAGGCGTATATATAATCCCAAGATAAGAGACATGAGGACAAGAACTGATGGAAAGCGTCAGGACTCGAATCAAATACCTCGACGTAAACTCTTACCTTGAATGATCGTGTAGACAAGGAGAGGACGTCGAGACTAGACTCAACCTTAGCATCAAGGACATTCCGACTGGGAAGGCAACTCACCTGGAACACCTCTGTTAGCAAGTGAGTGTATGAACACCCATTGGGCTTGGCAGTCGTAGCAAGAGAAATGCAAGCGAAAAAGACAACTGCCAAGTCAACGATGCAGGATACGCCAAGAGGCAAAGAATTCGAAGCATCGACAATCGTATAAGTGTCCGCTCATCCTCGGTTTGTTTCATCTTTCTTCTTTGCAAAATTGTAACTTCACCTCACGCCAAGCCATCCATCTAGCCACTTTTAAAAGTCTCGCCACTCCCGTCCGTCCCCGCGTCCGAATTTCTCCTCCACCTCATTCACCTCGATGTCTGAAACTGGCAGTGACTTTCTCCACACCAGCACACATGGCAGTCCTTCTCTTCTCATTCTCCTGCTGATCTTCTTCAGAGGTGTCTTCCCCATCCGAGTCACTTCCTGCTTCACTACTCTCCGAGGAAGATGATGACGACTCCGAATCCGCAGGCCGTGCCACTGATTCTTGTTGGGACCCATCATCCAGTTTCTCAACATCGTGAACAGTGGTGGCCACCATCGCGCCCTTCTGCGCTTCCTCGTCTTCGAGTACACCGGCTTTCGAAGAAGTCCTCCTGTGATGCGAAGGTAGTTTTGGCGGCATAGGAACTGAAACCGCTTTCATTACATGTTCGTGGTGGCCATTCACATTCAACGTGCCCGTAGTCTGGGTGGAACTAGCATGATGGTGCTCGTCGACACCATTGGGGCCCGCTTTTCCAGGTGGTAGGTCCCGATCGTGGACACTAGATTTGATGGTCGCCACCGGCGGTGTGGGTATGGATTCCGACCCAGGTGCCTTCTCGCGGGCGTGCTCATTTTCTTTCATTCCCTTCTCCTTCTCCTCCCTCAACTTTCTCCTCTTCCTAATCCACGCAAGTCCACTACCGTCGTCCTCTTCCCCGTCTTCTCCAACTTCGTCGGTTCTTCTCTCTCGCGGTTCTTCTTTTTCTTGCCTTCTTCTTGACCCCGCTCCGCCTCTCCCTCCTCCTGGGACCATCCATCCGCTGTGGCTCCCCTGCCCCGAGACCGTAGAGCCGCCTAACAGCCTTTCCCAATTTACAGTTCCACCAGCATTATTTCCAACAACACCAGCACTCCTTGCTCCTTTTACACTCCCCATGCCACCGTAACCCCACTCGACGAACTCAGGTTCGTCGTCTCGGGCATTGGCAAAAGGATTTTCACTGATGCGATTAACAGGTTTGGCGCCGTATATACGACCGTTGAGCATTCGAGCGCCTTTATGCCGAGGCGTCCGCTGTGGTGGGGGCAGAACAGGAGTACGGGTAGCAGTAATTGTTGATCCAGAGGATGGAGATGATGTACCAGAGACAAGTGAAGCAGTAGATGAAGAATTCCTCTTAGCCCTCTGATTCTTTGTCTTTTCGACCAGAGAGGACACTCCAGGAGCAGCAGAGAAGAAAGCTGCAATTGACGACCGACGTTTTTTACGATCCGAACCTTCTTGTGCGCCCGACAACCGAGTAAGAGGTAGGTTATTCCCAAGGGCTTCTTTTTCCGTCTGGGGGTTACTGCTTATCCGTCTCGATGCACCCCCGCCAACCAAGGAATTGCGATGCGACGAGGTTGACGATGGTTTATTATTCTCTTTGAAACTGTCTTGGTCTGTGGACAGCGTTGAGGAGCGGAAGAGGTTAATTGTACCAAGAGTAAGAATCTCTTCCGTGGAGAAAGAAAGCGATTTGGATTTTCTTGACTTTTGTCTACTGGGACTGGGAGGGCGCTTGAAGGGTTTAAGAATGTCGACAGTAAATGACCGCGACTGTGGTCTTGGTGAATAAGGCGAGCTACTACTCGAGGTTTGCAATTCAGTGGGGGACGAAAACGATGCGGATGAGGATGGAGACCCTGGGGTGGACTGCTCCAATGCATCGGAACAAGTAGTAGGGCGGGTCTGAGACTTATCACGGAGGACAGCAAGAGAGGTGGCAGCTGGGAAATGCGTGTCATCCTTGACGGGCAATTCGTGGCCATCGTCTGTGACGAGGACCGCTCTGCGAGGATCAAGGAGAGGCGCAAAGCGGATATGGCGGGGCGTGGAAGGGGGATTGGGCATGTCGATGTTGAGAGAAGTGCGGGAGGACGAGGGAGCTACTGAGCTGGCGACGGACGATGAGGAAGAGCCGTGCTCGTTGGCGAGAATGGTCATGGAGAACGGGGAGAGGGATGAGCAAGTCAACAACGGGCTTGGCTGTCTTCTTTTCCATATGAATACCCTCGGGGAAACCCAGGTCTCTGGGGTCTCATCGGATCGGAGATCTCTGACTCGGCTCGCTCCGCTTTCCCCGTTTGGATATATCCCTTCGGGTCCACAAATATTTGATTTTCCCGACACACGAACGTTTGCAATTCTCTTATCTCGCAGAATAACATAAAAGCTGCCTTCTCTGCATGTCTTGTGTTTCTCGTCTGCTACTCGATTTCCAGATGGAGATCCATGTCCACCTTGGCATATTGTGCGGTCCGTTATCCGTCCGTTCGGGGTTTGAGCAAAATGTCGTGTTTCGTGTAAGAGTTGGTTTACCATTTCACGAACCTAGAACCTCGAGCTCGAAAGCCGAATTGATCGATTATAGCACATGTAGCGAACTCGGCTGCAGTTCGCGTAGAAGCTGATCGGACGCGAAAGAAAATCTGCAATTGTATATATAAGATGAACCGGGTGGAACGGTCATGCAGTCCCTTCCTCGTTTCCCTTTCCTTTCGCCCCTTCTGATACCCATCTCGGTATCAACTGCGTGCCAGACAACATATTTTAGTCACATCCTCACATGCGGCATACAGCCTTCTAGTGTCCCACAAAGGTGTAACTCCTCTTCTGAAACCAGCATAGTCTATAGACACGAAAACCCCGAACACCGGTTCCACTGGCATCTCGGACAATCGATACGCCCGACAAACTAATAAAGTACGCCTAATGAAAAGCTCAGATTCAAGCCTGAGTTCCAATTCATAATCGGTCCAGTCTATTCCATCGCCATCAAGCTCTGCATCACTCGAAGCTACGCTCCACATGCAAAGAATCTCTAATTTCGCTTGAAGATACCACGTCATAGGTACGCAAGCCCAGTTTTGTGTCGTCCATTGACTAAAAATGACCACAGTGTATTATAATTAGCAAGGTGTGTGCCTTCTCATTTCATTGATGCATGGTCACTTGAGACAGGAAGCGACGTCTCCTGTCCAACAAAGTCTTCTGTCAGTATAAATTGACTTGTAGTTTCTCTCTCTCTCCGTATCGCGTACCGACGCAGCAATTTCGGACATTAATAGCCAACATAATTCCGCTTCTATTATGTGCCCGGTCTTTTTACGTCCAATGCTCGTTCTCAGGAGCTGAAGTTCCCATGCAATATATTAAGCCTGCGTATAATTACGTGTATCGAGCTCACCCGTCGGTATGATTCGTTTATTCCGAGGGCCGAAGGACTCACGCGCACCACTAAATCGATAATCTCGACAGCAACTTGACGTGGGCAAAGAAGTGTTCCTGGCGATTCTTGATGCGGTCTGTTCCCTTTTAGCTACAAGTGTACCACTTACTCACGACGACCAGAGAACATCGAATATCGATTCAGGGCCTAGGCGCTTAACCTTGTGATCCCAATCAAAATAACTCCAAATCGCAACAAATTTCCACTTTCGGAAATTTACCTTCTCTCAGACATCCACTCGTTCAAGTCATGTAATCGAAGTGAATCGGTCTGTCTCGTCCGAAGAAGCAGTGTAATGTCTTGATTTTATTCTTCGTAATATCATACACCGCACAAAAACCCTAACAGCGCTAGACTTTGATCAAGTGAGTCGACACCTCTTTATGGTTTTAAAAAAGTCCCGGGTCCTACCCCCCTCATTCTCAATAAAAACAAATCATTAAAAAAATGAGTAATTGAAAATTCAGATCAAATCATCCTGGTCCCAACCTCGTGCTGTAACCCCGCTGTACAGTAGTAACATACATATATATCATTAGCTGTGCAACGACGATGTGCATTTTGATGAAATCATGTCGTCATAACGAGCTCTTGGCATCATATCATCTGTTGCGATCTCTTTTAATACATACATACATAGTGACAACTAGGACATGTATTAAAGACAAAATGCAGGTCCTTACATAAATCACAGTGTCGAAAGAAAGCTCTTGTTGAGTTTTCAGGACTTTCCCCTCCATGGGTACCAAAACGAAAGGGAGAGTCTCATGACTCGAAAACAAGTCATAAAATTCGGATCTTAATACATTTTGATGTCTTCGATTGCTCCGCAATTTTTTTCACAGCATGTTCAATGACCGAAAGTCTAAGACTCGGACTTGAGAATACAATCGACTCAGATTTGGTCTCGGGTGAGCTCGTATAACCCCAACCGTACGGAATGCGGCGCTTCGTCGAATTCGACCAAAAAATGTTTGCAATGAAGGTTATCCGAGCAACTGAGCCCAGATCCCCAATGGGAAAAAATAACTCCCCACCTAAGAAAAATTTTTAGAGCGAATTAACATGAAATTTGTCTGGAAAAAAGATTCCGGCTATTATCGGGGGGTCTTTTTACAGCTCAAACAACTGTTACAACAATCTGAACCTGAACACTCTACTTATGCTAAACACATTTGCGATCAAACTTGAAAGTGATCCGTGATTTTGATGCGCAAAGAGACCATCTTTACTGATCAAAAGTTTACATGATGCTACCGGATTACTCGCACTACGTGCACGCGAGTTTTCTGCGTTTGACTTTTTAATCCTGTCTGTCCTTCAAGCTCCAAGATTCAAGTTCTGGCAGACCCCTTTCAAGTTATCCATTCCGCCCTTGATCAAAAAAATCGATCAAGTCCTTAAAAAACGTGTCAATTATGGACCGCCCACACCCCTCCCCTGTCTACTACTGCTTTGATGGTTCCGATGAACAACTGAGGATCCGAAATCAAAGGTTCGTGAGACTGATCTTCAAACAGTCCAGCCTGAGAGTTGTCATGGCTGGCTGGATTGAAGATTCTATGTAATTGCAGATCCTTTCTGACATTTCTTTCTTATCTCGAAGCTCTCCATGCAGCATATTTAATCAGTGGCACCCTGCGGTACCTTAACAAGTCCCTTCAGTGCTTATCAGTTGTATCTCCGTGCCTTACAACTTTAAATTTAGGAACTTGGACTGTCAGGGGGGTTACACTGATGCCGACACTGTAGGGTTCAAAAACATACACCCCTAACATACATAGGTCCAACCTAAATCATCACATCAGATATATGATTCGAGATTAGATTTCGCAGCAGGGTTCACAATGGACAAACGTGCGATGATACCACGTTCTCGAGGCCACTTTTTTTTTAAAAAAAAAAGACTTCACAGGCAGCTTTGAACAATCTAAACCTGCAAATGTCCAAGATGTCTAATCAAGCGTTAAACCAGGTAGTGTTGCAACAACAAAAGATGTCACTGGTTGCAGGGATCGAGGAAAGAACTGGCGGGAAATGTGAGAAATCCACTTGATCTTGATATATAGCTTCGGAATGA
>Ga0307517_10001739_pt1 | contig 35918 bp, 36 predicted proteins | sample 23_EM_MG_FD_194515 | JGI IMG/M metagenome (GOLD analysis project Ga0307517, IMG submission 194515) | Populus trichocarpa ectomycorrhiza microbial communities from riparian zone in the Pacific Northwest, United States - 23_EM | ecosystem: Host-associated > Plants > Roots > Unclassified | place...
TTATTGTTTATTTCAGGATAATATCTCGGGATTTAACATGTGCTTTCCAATCAGGTGTTTAGGATTTTACGGTTGTTTATGCATCTCTTATGCACCATTCTTGGTCATGATATTTCTAATAATCGCTCCACACCCTTTTGTTTTCATGCACATTATTTGGGATTTACTTGGTTGGATTTCAGGGTCAAACATGTTCGCACTTATGTTTCTTACATTGTTTTCCCTATATTTCTCTTGCGCATATGGACGCGCACTTTTCTATAAATAAGGTGCTACCGCCCACCTGGCTTGGAAGAATTAAGAACCGGAACTCCTACCAATCCCTTCTTCACCTCCTCGCTAAGCGTGCCTCGCAACCCCCCTCGTACTTGCGAAGTATTATCCACATAGAATAGATTGTGCCGCATTCACATTTTGAACAGGTTATGAGCCGGGCGCTCTTCTTACTCTATAAGAAATACACGCACACACTTTCACCTACCTGAGATGAATCACGATCGATTCTCACCCCTAACACGGTCACGGTTGTTGTTGTGGAAACTAAACAATTTAGGTAACGCTTACTCAGCGATCGCAACGTGTTTTTTCGCTTAAGTACCTACCATTACCTCCTCTTCCCTTACTTTCCTCCCTCTCCTCGACAACCACCACACCGGTTCACGACACACAACATAGGTATCCACGGAAAGATTTTGAGCTGTAGCTCCAATCTTGGCTGACAAGGACTGAACTGTAGTTCTCGCTTGATCTCCTACCTACCCACTGTCTTTACAGGTATCCACGGAAAGATACTGGGCTGTAGCCCTAACCTTGGTTGCCAAGTACTGAACCGTAGTTCTAACTTGCTCACCTACCTACCTATCAATCTCATCCACCGGAAATTAAAATGACTGATGCAGCAGCTAGCAGACAACTTCGCGACTCTGAGTCAGAAACCGAAGATACTGTTAGAGTAGCCTCTCGTCCCGCTACGCGTTCTACCACGACTGCTGGTGAATCCTCCCGTCGTCCGGCTCGCTCTGGTTCCAAACGACCAGCCAAATCACCCTCAACCTCACCTCCACCTCCCGCCGGTAAAACATCTACTCCGGCCCCTGACAAACACATTCAAAGTTCCCAGAACTCGGTCGCTCCCAACTACAAACCAAGCTCGATCCCTAAGCTTACCGGAAGCGAAAACTACCGTGCTTGGAGAGACATTTCTCAATATGTTCTCGAACTTTTTAACTGTTGGAATATTGTGTTAGGTGAAGAAACGATTGACGATTACGCCGAAGACGACAATGATAACTTTATCGATCGCTACCAGTATGCCGCGACATACTTCATCCAAACCGTAGAGTCTCAATGGCTCATCCTCCTCGCTACCCATAAAACCCCTCCTAAAATATGGACCGCTCTCGAGGACAAATTTGCTAGAGAAAACACTTCATCTTTCTTCGACCAACTCAATTCTGTTTTCGATACCAAGTACGATACATTGGATCTTCTTTCCGATCATATCAATAAGTACGATACCTTATGGAATTGATTACACCGCCGATGCTCCACCGCCTCCTCCACCGACCGATACACTCTACCGTTTGTCTTTCAAACTGTGTTCGAGTCACCTGAGGCTAAAGCAGCCATCCTCCTCCGTTCTCTTCCCGAATCAATGAATAATATCGTTGATAACCTCCAAACCAAGGAGGACCTTACCTACGATCACGTCTACAATAAACTGATGGACTTGAAAATTCCTACTGCTGTTAACTCCGCGGATAACAAAGCGTATAAAACCGCTGATGTTAAAGGAAAAGGAAAGGAACTACGAAGAGAACCCTCCCGCAAGGGACCAACGTCATTACCCAAGGAATGCTCCTACTGCAAAAAGCACTACCCAACTGCTCGCAGCGATGGCCATACCTGGAATGAGTGTGTAAAGCTCAAGGCCGCCAATCTGAAGAATAAAGAAAAGAGGACCGTTAACACGGCAAAGATCGGAAAGGAAGAAACTCCTGAACCGGTCAGTACTTTATCCTCTGTCCGAACCACTACCAAAATCTCCTCTTATCCCCGATGGGTTATAGACACAGGTGCAAGCTCACACATGACAAACAACTTAGACCTTTTTATAAACTTCGAGACCGTGAAAGGCACCGTTAGGTTAGGCGATGACTCTGTTATAGAGACATGCGGCCGTGGAACAGTTGTGATCTTGGCTAAAACATCTATTGGTCATGTTTCTTCTGTATACCTTGAACGTGTTCTTTGGGTTCCTAGTTTGGGTTCTTGCAGTTTGTTGTCCTGGCGCGCAATTGTTTCTTTGGGGAAGGGATTTTCTTTGGCTAGTTCCGGAAAGGATATGTATATTTTTAGGGAAAATAAAACAGAGGTTATCTGGAGAAAGCTTGACGGACAAGATTATGTTGTGCAAGAAGAGAAAGAGTCGGCAAAGAGGATGACTTACCAACAGTGGCACGAAGCCCTGAGACATCCCTCACCTGACTATCTCAAAAGCAACAACTACTCCGACGCTACCAACCTCCCCAAAGTTCCGAAAGACTGGCAATGCGAAACATGCATCACTTCCAAAAGCACAAAGCGAAAGCCTACATCAATTACCGACATACGCTCAGATACACCGTTCGAATTAATTCACTCCGACCTTAGCGGAAAATTCTCCAAAACCTCCTTCGGCAAATCCAACTATTATGTTACCTTCATAGATGACTGCACACGATACGCTTGGATATATCCCATCCATGCCAAATCTGACACGGTCACAGTGTTCACAAGTTTCATCTATGCACGCTACACTCAAGATAACGCCATAATCAAAAGATTCAGAACAGATAATGGAGGAGAATACGTCAATGCTGCCATGTTAACATTGTTAGACAAGCAAGGCATAGTACACGACCTCTCTCCCGCTTATTCACATGAATCAAATGGTGTTGCCGAACGATACAATCGAACAATTATCACTGCTGCTCGCTCTTTGTTGACTGGCTTACCCTTAGCTTTATGGGCCGAAGCTATCGCAACTGCTGTCTACCTTCGAAACAGACTCCCTAACCGATCCATAGGAAAATCGACGCCCTATGAATCTCTCTACCACAAGAAACCGTCGATCTACCATCTCCGCCCATACGGGACCAAATGCTTCGTTCATCTACCAGAGGAGAAACGTCAACCTGGAACGAAACTAATGCCCCGGGCTATCGAAGGATATCTTATCGGTTATACCTCTTCTGATAAAATATATAGGATCTACATCCCTTCGCAGCATAAAGTCACTGAAACTCGACAAATCCATTGGACAACCAAGACGATAGCATCACTTGGAACTACTACCATGGAACCGTTACTTGCCGAGGAAACTTATGCTACTGTCTACCCCCTATCCCGTCCATTACCTACCATTAAGGTTGAAAAGGAAACGGACCAGGACCGGAACAGACAAATTAACCCACCAACATCTAAGGAACTTTCTTTACCGCAAACCAGATTTTCAGAATCACCCGAGCCTCCAGCTACCCCACTGCCGGCTTTGCCTGAGGAACAACGACAGGATATGCTACCAGCACCTGTTGACCCTACTGTGGAAATACCTGGACCATCCCGGCGTTCTGGAAGAATCTCAACACAATCGTCGATCAGCTATAAAAAGCAACTTGGACACCGAGTACAACATGCTACTAGTGAGATACCGGACGAGGACCCCACTACCTATCGCCAAGCTGTCCATAGCTCGCTTAAGGGAGAATGGACCTCGGCCATGAACGATGAGATTAATGCACTAAAGAAAAATAATACCTTTGACGTTGTCAATAAACCAATAGGACGGAACATTGTTGGAAGTAAGTGGGTATTCAAAACCAAAAAGAATGCTGACGGTACATTGGAAAGATTTCGAGCAAGAGCCGTTGCGCAAGGATTTTCTCAAGCACCTGGCTTCGACTTCGAAGACACCTTTGCCCCAGTTATTCGGTACGAATCACTCAGACTACTGATTGCGATATGCGCCAGAAACAAATGGCGACCGCGACAGTTCGACGTCAAATCTGCCTTCCTTTACGGTAAATTGAAAGAAGAAGTTTACATGCGACCGCCACCAGGGTTCAGTGACGGAGACAAAGTATGGAAACTTAACCGATGCATATATGGACTTAAGCAATCTGCGAACGAATGGTATGCTCTCTTCGCTAAATTCTTGACCTCCAAAGATTTTACAGCATCACACCAAGACCCCTGCATGTTTATCCACAATAAGTTCCAATGCTACATATCGCTTTACGTGGACAACATTGCAATATATTCGGCCGATACCCCCCACCTGACCACTCTCATCAAAGACCTGAAAATGGCATTTGAGATCTCAGACCTCGGGGAAGCCTCATTCCTACTCAGCCTACATATCACGTATACATCAGACGGTATTGCTCTTACCCAGGAACGATACATTGGTACTATCCTCTCTCGATTTGGAATGGAAAACTCGAACACGGTATCCATCCCCTTACCAAAAGGTATTACACTTACGAAAGGGATTACGGAACAACCAAAGGAGCAAGTTACCACATACCAATCAATGATAGGTTCCCTCATGTACCTCGTTACCGGCACAAGACCCGATCTAGCGTATACGATTTCATTTCTCACACAATTTTCTTCTTGCCCTACCGACGAACATATAAAGGCTGCTAAACACGTCTTTAGATATGTTAAAGGAACGCAAAACCTTGGCCTATTTTACCCGTACACAAGAACGAACGCTATCGATGTTTATGTTGACGCTGACTTTGCTGGCTGTCACGATACCAGAAGATCCACCTCCGGTTACATTGTTCTATTCAATAACTGTTGTGTCTCCTGGCTCTCAAAGAAACAAGCCTCTGTCGCCAAATCAACTACCCAAGCAGAATTCGTTGCTATGTCCTACGGCACCCGCCATATCCGATGGCTTCTCAAAGGCCTCGCCGACCTTCGCCTTCATGTTCCGATCGCTATGCACGCCGATAATACCGGTGCAAATTTCTTGGCTGTCAACCCTCAGATCAACGTTCGAACAAATCATATCGCCGTCGACTTCTTCATCACGCGCGAAGCTCTAGAAGACAACTTGTTCGTTCTCCTTAAGGTTGAATCGGTTAATAATCTTGCTGATATATGCACCAAAATCTTGGCAAAACCCGCGCATCAGCGCATGGTTACTTTATTGGGCTGTAGATAATGTGGGGAAGTGTTGAAATTCTTTGTATATTTCCTATGTATATTCAACACACTACCGTGTATTTCTTTACTTAGTTTGTGTTTCGGCTCCGCCTGTCCACCGCTTACATTACTACAGCTAAGATATATATTATGGTGTTTTATTGTTTATTTCAGGATAATATCTCGGGATTTAACATGTGCTTTCCAATCAGGTGTTTAGGATTTTACGGTTGTTTATGCATCTCTTATGCACCATTCTTGGTCATGATATTTCTAATAATCGCTCCACACCCTTTTGTTTTCATGCACATTATTTGGGATTTACTTGGTTGGATTTCAGGGTCAAACATGTTCGCACTTATGTTTCTTACATTGTTTTCCCTATATTTCTCTTGCGCATATGGACGCGCACATTTCTATAAATAAGGTGCTACCACCCACCTGGCTTGGAAGAATTAAGAACCGGAACTCCTAGCAATCCCTTCTTCACCTCCTCGCTAAGCGTGCCTCGCAACCCCGCTCGTACTTGCGAAGTATTATCCACATAGAATAGATTGTGCCGCATTCACATTTTGAACAGTTTCTTGTTCCCGGGGCCTGGAGGTGGAAAACTGCAATAAAACTGAAAGGAAGGAAGCTTGCCCCTGTAAACCGGAGAGTCCTGGATGGCAACCACTGAAGGTGTGTGTGCCAGTTGCTAAAATGAACCAAATCAGGAAAGAAACACATCCCAGCTCCTGAGGCAGTTGTGCTAAACGAGTGTGAATGTATGCGACGGGGGAGGAGAGGAAGCCCCCTCCTGCCCACTAGGTGAACGGTGGTACTGGTTTAGCGGGCCAAGCCCGAACCGGTGCGAGGGGCAGGGGAAGGACTGGTCGTTCAGTACACTATCTATAAAGAGCAGAGTGATCTTCTCCACAGTTGGCGCAGCGGGCCGGGGAGGAAGAACAACAGTTAAGAACAGGCTTAAGGTTGCTGCTGCCAGGGAGGGTAGGGTTTGGGCATCAATGGTTGACTCTAGTGTGGTTGAGGGAGCAGAGGGAGCAGACGGGGTCTCTAGACTCGCACAGCGGTGTGACATGTCTGAAGCCCCCGAAACCTTTGCACTGTATATAGCGGTTTGAGCAGTAGGCCCTCTCAACTGTGCAGGACCAGGAGAAAGGTCTGAGAGACGTACCCATTGTGGGGACATCCCCTGGGTGGACCGAGACGATGACCGAGGTGGCGGTTTTACGCCCTCTAGATTCGGTGTTGGGTTGAGGAACCAAGCCACCAGGATATGGATGTTCTTGGAGTTGTAGATGGAGGTGGCGAGACTTGGGAAAAGGTCCTCTGGATCATCGGCGAGGAAGGCGATCATGAGGGAATGAATAGCCAGCTGGACTTCGTTGGGGGCCAGGCGAAAGGGCAGACTGGGAGAATCTCCCACGGGAAAAGAGTGCATGAGTTGCGTCGTAAGTGCGTCAAGGTATGGGGCGAAAGTGGCAGCGGGGGAGGTAGCATTGGTGACCAAGAGGGTGACGGAACCTCTCTCGTTGACCTTAGTGGTGACGGCAACGGGGAGGGTGCAGCTGGCATCCCTAAGGACGTGCGCTGCAATGTGCGGGAAGGTGGCAGCTATTAGGGGGGCTGGGGCGTATTCCAAGGGGGAATACTGAGCAGCGTAAAACCTTCTTTCTGCCGTTGGGAGCGACTTGGGGGCCGACATGTTCGGCTCTGAGTTGCTGACAGACGCGACTTGTGCTGCAGTGGGAAGGCTCTTCTTCTGATTCCCCGTTTTTGGGGGGACAGCCGTGGCAACCTGAGTGTAGGTCTGCTGGGGTTTGGGACAGTCGGAGTCAAGATGGCCCGAGACAAAGGACGACAGGTCAGGTTATTTGCCATCGCGGAACCCGTTGCCTTCCCAACTGTCAGGGAACTTGTCTACCTCAGCTCGGGGGGTGCTGTGGACAACAGGCCGGACAGGGTCGTAGCGTGGGATATCCGGGTCAAAACCCACGTTGTTGTTAATAGCGAGCTGGGGGGGGGCACAAGGCCTGGGGACCGAAGGTGGGGCCGCAGGTTGTGTAACCACACCAGTCGGGGGAATAGTACGCCGAGGTCAGGCCGAGGGGACAAGGAGGGCAGTGTTTGCACTTTGTGACAGGTCACAAAGATCTGCGTTGATGGGGGAAAGCCTCGTATCTAGTGCTGAGTGGGTGAGGAGGGTAGCACCATAGATTGCACAGTAGCAACGTGGGTGGCGCCAGTGTCAAGGTGTTTGGTCATGGACACAAGCGTGTTGAGCCAGCAGCACATGAATGGGATGAGGATGGACTCGCAGTCCGAAGGTTGTTGAGCTGCCTGTCGTCGGGGATTGGCATCTGTTCTGGTGTGAAGCGTAGTCTGTCGCACGTTTCGCGAAGGAAATGGCGGAGGAGAAGAAGATTCTGAGAGGGCTCCTCCAGTATGGATCAAGCTCTCGTGGAGGGAAGGGAGGGGAACATCGGGGGAATGTCAGCCAGATTGTACATCGTAGGGACGGGGAATCAGGGATAGAGTTCGTTACGGGGCGGGGCGGGGCGGGTTTTCACTCGCCAGGCCCCACCCTTACAACGGGCCGGGGGGGTCATTTTGGGGGTGATCCATGCCCCGCCCCCTTCCGGGGCGAGTCCCCGCTCATTCCCTGGACGGGGCCCCGTTTCTCCCCACGTGTTTTAACAGGGACCCCTCTGGGGAACAGGCGGGGGCAGGGCAGGGGCAGCGAACCCTAAAAAAACACGCCCGCCCCAGGCCATTCAGCGGGGCGGGGCGGGGAGTTGGGCCGGGGGCCCGCATTTTTCGGGGCCCTCGAGGCCCTGTAACGAACACTAATCAGGGACGCGAAGCCTGAAAAGGCGGCAGGAGTAGGGGGTTTGTCGGGATGGTGCACGGAACGACGTGGTGCTGTGATTTCAATGACTGGAGGTGTAGAGGGCGCAGAGCGTTGAGCGAAGCTCGGTGCCCCTTGCCTGCAATATAGTCAACCTTTAATCAATACCTGCTGAGTTCTTTCTTTTGTATAGATTACAGGTGTGATGCCTGGGTATTATTCAATAAGTGACCCTGTTGCGGGCAAGTTTCTTACGTGACATTCATTCTGCCTATAAAGTACCATTACTTTTAGCATGAATAGACGGGCAAAATCGCTTTGTATAGGGAATGCCAAATGTACCGTTGAAATTGTTGGCAAGTCATAGTACATATCTGATCACATCCCCCGTACTAATAATCAAAAGATTCTTCGTCCAATGTCTTCTGACTCCTGGTTTCTCCTTCCTACGAGCTACCAGTGCCTCCACTCATGACTGTCTAGAAGGGTTACTTCACACGGTACACTTACCGGATAGGAGGAAGAATAAAAGAGAGTGGCTAATTGGCAACAACAGCTAGGAGCTAAAGCAGTATTTATTGTCAGCCACAGAAAATGATCTTCATTGTAGCCCCTTTCAATATTGAATTAATTACATTGACCATATTAGTTGGAAATAATTGGTGAAAATAGTTCTTGATAATTTACTATTCCAGTGATATCGACCAATTGTCAGACAATATTTTGCTGGAATGGTAACTTATATTTTATTCGGTTCACATACATACATACTTTCTTGTCATGCCACCATTCACAAGGATTTCAAAATTTACATCAAAATAGTTCCAAACTACACCCTACTGATAGCAAGGAATTAATTTGGAGAACAGGCTAGTGACACATTAGTCGTGTTCGTTGTAGCGTGAGGCAGGGTGGGTTTTCACATCCGAGACCCCCCGTTACACAAGGGCTGGGGGTATTTTTCGTGTAATCCGCCACCCGCCACCATTTGGGGCACCCACTGAGTCCATCCATGGACAGGGCTCTGGGTTATTACCACATATTTTCAATGGGGACCCTTCTGCAGTATGGGTGAGGCAGGGGGGCTGAGCGGGGTCAGGGACAGGGAATTCCAAAAATCACACCTCACCCCAGGCTATTGAGTTGGGCAGGGCACAGAAATGTACCTGGCGCCGGCCTTTTTCAGGGCCCTGTCCCCCCGTAACAAACTCTACACATGAGAGTGTCACAAATCCTTGTCATCTAGCGATTTGTGTATGAAGGAATGAACTAGTATGTGAATGGCATGGAAAGCACCCTCAAGGCATTGAATTACATTCATTAGACCTCACTTCATCCTCAGTTTATTAAATTTCTTCCTTCGTTAACTTCCCTATATCATTTATACTTCTATCATTCATAGGCTGGACTTTGTTTTGTTATAACATTATTGTAGCCAAGGTTCCTTGGAATCAATTACTGGTGACTAAGCTCGGATCGTGTTTCGCAAAATCAATCCCTCAGGAAACCAACTAAGTTACTAGTATACAAGCTTTTTAGATAGCTTAATATTTGCGTATGTGGGGCACATATCATGAATAGAAATACTTGGATCTCAAAGGGACAAGCAATGACTCTATATCTCAATTGAATCCCCATCAGTGCTAGAATTATTAATAAGGGGCTGCAGGGGCAGGCAATTAAAATCCTTTTTGTGGACAGCCGGGGAATGTTGCTTAACACAGTGGTGTGGTGCAAGTCCCATAAATGACTGGACCAGACAAAGAATTACTATCTGTCCTCGGACTGGCTCAGGATGGACGCACTGCCCCGTTGTGAACACTGGGAATCGGAGACTCCTTCTGACCTATTGAAGACTCTTTAGCTGAATAGGAAACAAGAGTGGGGTTGTCTTTGCAATTATTTGATTATTTGGAGTCGTGAAATGGGGAACGAACTGTATGTGCTTTTTTCTTTTATGCCATTAGACCTTTTCATTATATCACACCCCGATTCAACAATGTCCGCAGTGAATGATAATTCATTAGTACACTGTAGTTCAAGCTACTCGGCATTTTGGCCTTTATCACCAACACAAACCGCACCATACACCAAGTAGCCGAACTGCCCCCCCTACCCCGTGCTCGCCACTGACTCCCTTTTCTATCTTCTGTGCTCACAGGCCCTCTCGTGCAAGGTTCCGCATAGTCTGAGAATGAACTAGTCTAGACTGCATAGTCTAGTCAAAGTCAAGTCTAGTCTGAGGTTATGAATCAGACACACTTCACGGTCAATGGCAAGAGAACTGACTCGCCTAGACCAGGTCAGACCACCCAAGTCGCAAGATATTTCATGCAGTAATTGCACTTAGTGGAAAGAGCCTAGTTGCTTGCATGATTATGCTACAGCATAAAGTTTGGGTCTGCCCGGGCACGATTTATCCTGAAACATGCGGTACATCGTCTTTTTGAGCATGATGATGTTTATATATCTTTCATGTGGCATGTGTTTCTTTTACTTAATCTTAATCTACTATATTAGGTTAAAATGCCACCGACAAGACTCACACTCACCATCACATCCTTTGTTCACTTCAGAATTGTTCCTCACAGGCACATCTAATGGCATTGTCTTCTGAGAATTGAGTCCAAAATTCTAGGAGAGCTTCCTCACCACAATCCATTCATAGCACTGTCCATGTTAAGCCTGCTACCTTTACAGATACACATCGTCATTCGGTATTTGATCTTCAAATAGAATGTCAATGGCAATCTTGCTTAATTTCAGTGTCACAGATGTAGTTGAATTCTCCTATTACTTCTGTATCTGGAACCCCTTCAACTATTGAAACCAACTATGGCCAATCTGCGACAAATCTAAGCAAACTCAGCGAGGCTTGCAGGGATCCCATATTAGACCAGTCTCGGACTGGACCAGACATGACTGGACTAAATATTTCAGTCAAGTCCAGTCCCCTCATCCCTTCCTGACTGACCAGTCGGTCTTCTCTTCGGGACTTGACCGGTCAGCCTATTCGGAACCCTGGTCTCGAGTTCTGCCATGACCGATGCCTTGGTTGAGATCTGTTTGGGCTCCCAGTGTGCTCAGATGTGAGGCCAATGGGAGAATTGCTAGCGTGGGGGCATCGGTGATGCGTGGGATGTGGTTCTCGGGTTGTAGGTACTTATTTTGGCACATTTACTGGAGGACGGTGGAAACGGGGGTTGTAGTGCTTACGCTTGGGGGGATGGAGTGCGCGAAGGTTGAGGTTGGGAAGATGTGGATTCAGAGGGTTGTGGAAGGGCTGCGGGGGAAGGTAGAAGCGGGGGTGGAGGATGAAGTTGGGACAAGGGATGAGGAGGTTGGGGGTATTATCTCTGTCGTTGGGACTGTTGATGTTTGAGTAGCAGTGGTGTTGGCGATGGTGGTGGCTGGAATCGCCTTCTGCTTCGAAGAGCACGTATTCTGTGTTGCCCTTTCGTTTTGCAAATCTGTCGCCACAAATTAGCAACTTCCTATACGGATAAGAAAAGCCTGCAAAAACAAACATTACTCCCCCGTAGCCTCCACAAGGGCAAACTCTCCCTCCAAGTTTGCCACACTGCCCCTCCCGCCTTGTTGCCCGCTCTGTGCTATATACGCCATAATTGGCAGTGTCCTCCCTAGCGGTGGGAAATCCTCATCCGGATCCCCGTCATCGACCATTTGTACCACCCACTTATTTATGTCCCACAACTGTTCTTGTAATTCTAGCTCCTTCTTGCCTTCAATATATTTATACAACGTGAACCCAATTGGTTCGGCCAGTGTGGTACGCCCAGACTGGACTATTTGCGCTTGCTTGATGATGACTTCGAATCGAGAGGACGATTTGGAATACAGGATGTACAGCTTCAGTGTTATTGGCGCATGCTCAGCATATCAGGCGCAGAGTATCGTGGGCAGCTTACCATTTTACTGTGCAGATGAAGGGTTGGAACAACCAATTGCCAATTGGGCAAAGCTGAAAATATCCGCCCAGAGGTTGTGGGAGGAATGTTCTGGTTGGTTGCTTGGAGGCCAGAGCTTACTACGCACGGACCTGAGCGCCCCCGGCACGTATAGGACCATTGACTGCCCACAGTCGCGATCCTCGAAGCTCGCTACAACTCGCTTTCTCGTGTACAAGCTCGCGACAGCTCGCCTTTTTTGTTCCCACCCACCACCCCTATAGCCTTTGTTGCGCCCTCATTGTCAACTAGGGATTTATCGGTGGCAACGATCCCAAGTAACAAGGGCAGCGACATCTCCCCCAATGCCTCCGCCAGTGGATTACGGAAAGAGGTTGATTGATGGAATTGACTATGCGGATGGTTTTGGTTTCTTATTTCTCTGTACTGATTGGGCTTTCATTCTCGCATATTGGCTACTATCACAATGTATTTGATGGGCTTTGGAAAATTGGACAAAAGTTTCGAATATGCCCTTAGGATTGATGCAGCGCCGGAAGCCGTATGAGGCTCAAAGAGCCGGAGCATAAAAGTGCCGGGCACATAGATGCTACAAGGAGTGGGAGTCCCGGTGGTCTTTCTCTTTTCTTTTGTTAGCACGGGAGTTTTCCAAAAGGGGGCACACGTGGAACAGAGAAGACATGTGTCGCGACGGCCAGAAGGAGAGGGGGAGGACTTGGCCGGTTATTATATACTCCTGTCATTACCGTTGGCTAGTTAGTTAGTCAGTTGAGTGTTAGAGAGCACGGGAGAGCAGTTGCCCTCTCCAGGTTGCGCATTGGCGATCGAAGTCGTTTGTGTTGCCTTAATTCTTGGGGTTTCATTTTCACTTTCGCAGGTGCCATTTGGTTGTCGCGGTTGCAGTTTTGGTAAAAGCCGATACTCCCCTACTAACGATTAATTGTAGCTCACGTGTCTCGGTGCAACACTAAGTCTGTGGTAAGACAAGCATCGAGCCAATCATCTATCAGAAATGGTTGGCGTATGACCAAGAGAACCACGCATGCTTTAGTATCATTCTTAGCCGCATTTATCGAGGTTAAGCACCAGCGTGCGTTCTTATTTTTTTGCTTTTTTTTATGCCACGAGCTCAGGGTGAAGAAAGCGAGGTTAAGCACGACCGCGTGTTCTTATGGCGGTCGCTTTTGTTGGTAGTGGAGAATTCTAGTACGAATAGGGTAAGAGTTGTCTTTCATCTCCCTAAAACATGATCTTAAACCAATTAACTTATATGCTTTGTTTATGTCTCACATCATAAGCATGAACAAGTTTTTTTCCGTTTTTATTATGCGACAAGAGAAGGTCGTTGCAGTGATAATCTCTTATATTCGTATCTAATACAGGAAGTATCCCTATCCGTTGCAGTGCTTATGTCTCCAAAAATGGTTTAGCGAGTGAGGTTTAGTGTGGTTGCCGTGGTTATTTAAGAACGCACCGCGGTGCTTAACCTGGATATTGAAAGGGCAGGTAACAACGACCCAGCACACCAATGGAATATTAGCGAGTATGCGGCGACACCAGAAAAGGTTTGGTGGGTTTCTCAACTTGGGTCCCGCCCTTCATAACTGCTCACGGTAAACCACTGAATCATAGTCCAGCGCAAGAGAACCGGGGCTTATAGATATATCGACCATGTCCCGCCTTGACGAAAAGCAGAAGCCTGCGGTAGCTGCCAGGGGTGGAATTCGTTGACCGTGGGGCACCTTGCACGGGGCGCGCGATGGAGGCGATTATCGCTGGAGTATTTTGGTTCCCTGGTCGGTCGGCATTGGAGCATAGAACGCTGATAGCACGGTCGGCTAAACCCCTCTAATGGATAGTATTGATGAAAATGGGTCTAGTTGACAAAGGATAAAACAAAAATTCAGAGAGCAACAATCCGTAAGTGAGAGCGGACTGCACCCTGTTGCTGTTAAAACTATAGCTAAGGAAAAAACTATAGCCAGAGAAAAAACCACGGCAGGAGAGAAGGTTGTAGCAAAAGAAAAAGCTATAGCGGTGGAAAAAACCGCAGCGGGAGAGAAGGCCGCAGAAAAAGAGAAAAACTCCCGAAAGAAAAAAGACAGTTCAAGTTCCACTCTATGAGTGGACAAACAGCTATAATCTTGCACCTTCTACGAGAACCGTCCAGGCAATCCTGTCGAAAAACACCTTCACCTCCTCTCCTTCTGGGTTATATACGAGGCTAGCCTCGTTGGAATCTAGACAATCCTCGCCAAGAATATTAATGTTCGAAATATGGGAGTAGCGCGGGGCTCGAAACCAGTATTACCAACCGTCAGGAGGCCCGGCGGGGCCCCGTGGGTGGACTGCCAAGAGCCCCGGACGGGACAGGACGGCTATCTACTAGTATAGTCCGTCCGGGGCAGCCTAAGGGCAGGACGGTGGGCCCTACAAGGTGAGAGGTTAGCTCAGCGCAGGGGGGGTGGACGGCGGTGGAGGCAGGGGATAGCTGAGGACGGCCGGGGACTTTCGGAGAGGACCGGGAATGGTGAGGGACGGCGGGGAAATGCCGGCGAAGCCCGGGGACGGCAGGAGTGATGTCTTATGAAGTGAAAAGTATCCATTCGGAGGTGCATGATCTCAACTTGGCTAGTACAGGAGGTCCAAGCGCTAGGACTATAGTCCCCTATAGTCCGTCCTAGCACCCCCGAGGAGATGGAATATGAGCCATAGTCCGTCCCGTCCTCACCCAAAGACGGCCGGACTGGACGGTTGGGAACACTGCTCGAAACACACTATGTTGTCGTACAGCAATCCGAACATGCACGGGCGTGTCCTCGCGAATAGAGGAAACGCCCAAGAGGTCACTAGTCTAAGTTTCCCGTAGTTAGCTACAGTATTCCACGGTATAGCAAGTTCACTGCATAGCGAGTCCACGGCATAGCGAGAATGCCCATACAAATAATCCCTGTCCTATAAAGGTGTTATGAGCATTCTCGTCTCACGTGGAATCGCTTCGTCGTGAGTTACTGTAGAAACTGTTATTTCTGTACGGGAACCTTGTGACTTACTTCGGCAGAAAGATAGGTGATGGGTGCCCCTCTATCGACAAGGAAGACCACCCAAAATGCTTTCCCCGAACGGTTGACAACTGCCGGAAACACTGTGCGTGGGTTCCGCCCATAGATGAAGCAGTCATCGATTTTGACCACGGCATCGGCATTCTCCTTTGTGGCGGGTGGATGGTACGGGATCCTGCAGCATCAGTAATCCCATGCCTGAGTTGGCTGACTCCGACGTCGCTAATAAAGATATCAAATTCTTTGGGGTCAAACACAGCGATATCGGGGATATCCATGAATTCAGTACTTCCCTTCACCTCGAATGTAGGCTTGTGGGTCCGGATGTGGGGTAGATAGACAACCTCCGAAGCGGAAGAGGTTTGGGCAATGTTGGTATTTGTACGGGGGCCCAGATGTTGTAGCTGAGAATTGCAAAGCCGGGGGGAGGTGCCTGCTAGCACCCCCGTCCCTGACACCCGCGGGGACAAGCCATGGGGACGACTAACTCCAAGCTTGGTTCCGCAAACCGACCCGACTAACCAAAAACAGAGGAGATTGAACATGTTCGGGACTATGTTACCCCAAAGTTAGTTAGTTTCAGCTTAAGACATAAAGTCTTTCAAAAGTGATATTCCGGGCACCAGCTGTGAAAGGAAGAGTCAAATCATGACAGGGAGGGGGAAATGACAGGAGATAATTACAGACAATTCGAGATGGCGGATAAGGGGTTTCTTGAGTAATTAAAAATTCTAGAAGAAAGTCGAAAAAGAAAGAAAGCTGTCGGTGGCTCTAGGGGGCGAAAGGGAAAGAAATGATGAAGGCACTGACAGTCACCGAACTACCTACCCTTCAATTACCTTCCCTATTGCACCGGAGGGAAGTGAATAGGGAGTGGAAGCGCGAACAAAAATGAAAATGTGGAAAAAAGAGCGTGGGAAGGGAAGTGTGGTGGCTGTTGGGGTTGTGGGAGGTTATGATAGTGGGAGGTTGTCGTGGTGGAAGATGGAGACTGGCATGGGGAAGGAATTGTTGAAAATGGGCACGAAGGTTCCATATCTGCGACACCTACTACAGCACTGGATGTTTGGACGAGGAGACTTATGTTTTGGAAAGAGTAGTGGAATATGAGAGTTGGTGCGTTTGTTGCTTGAACGAGGGGTTGGGTTTAGTAGCGATGTTTTGGGAGATGCAGGAACATGCACTAGGGGTGCAAAGGGTTTGGAGCTAAGGTTAGCAAAGGATGGAACGATCAAGTGTCATACTACGGCGATAGCAAAATAGATCAAGTTATCAGGAATGTTGAGGAACGGAATGGTTAGGAAATCTCTGTAAGTGGATGAAATGGATCGAAGGGAGTCACGGACGAAGTGGAATGATCTAGAAAGATAGCGAAGGAGATGGAACAAGAGGCACTTTGATCAAGATAAAGAAAGGGTTTTCCTGTAGTTAGCCTTTTGTGTATATATAGGTCACCGCGGGCAGTACCGAAAGAACGAGAATCCCAAGGCACTCTCGCCATATCATAGCTCATATTATTTGAGGAATAGCGGTAGCATCAATAAAGAAGGAAAGTGTGGTGGCAGTGTAAATCTAGTGCATGCTATGATAAATCCACAAGAATAAGAGTGGGTAATTTAAATACTGTAGCACCTCGCTATCCCGGATGACTAAAATCCAAAGAATCTGTCAGGGACAACGACTGATCCTGGACAACAGGTCGAGTTTGGCTGTAAAACTTTTCTTGAATTCACATGATAATATGATACAAGTAATTTTTTGTAACCTTAACCTTGACGAATCCAACTTTTCCCTATGATACCAAGTATGATATGATACTACAGCAAGAACCGTCCAACGCTAGTTACGTCCAAAAAAGATTTTTGCCCTAGTTTTGTCACGAGATCGCGATCAGATGCCATAGGTTAACCCTTTGCAGCCAGAACTATACCTTTCAAGGCTCTTATTTTGACGCAATCGTAAAATTCACCTCAGCCGCTTCTTATTTCAACATACTTAACCCTGGTTCTTGCGAGTTTATGCGGTGCCGGAACCCCTGTTCGTCATCCGCGCAGTTTTGTCGTACCTACAGTGGCACTCTCCACTAATCCTTCCCGGTTACCATTCTGCTTACAGCTAACACGTTATTCAGTCGAATTAAGTGAGCAATCGTTTAAAATACCCTGCAAAACAGGGGTTTCTGTTTAAAATACCAAGATATACCATGACAGGGGCGAAGTTTGCAAACTATGACCTCCTCCACACCCAATGCGACCACTTGCAGAAATAATCATTATTCAGGACTCTAAATACCTTCATGAGGGGCCCAAATAAAATAATAATAAAATAATAAAAATCATAGGATAATTATCAAAAATAAGGCCATGTGAGGCCTAATTTTTAATATTTTTCCCAGTGGTAAAGATGGGGCTTGGCATAGTTATGATGCCTAACAAGGGTTGATTTTCGCTTAATTTCGCGCCAAGATTGCTAGTACCATGGCTCGGGAAGAAGTTATGCAACAGTTATTCTAAGTTAACCCGCCAAATATATCCTTGTCTGTCCCAGTTAATTGTTTTCTACCCTTGTAATTGTGGCTTGAAACTTCACCCTGTCATTGTATATTATCATGGTATTTTAAACATACCCCCCTGTTTTTCACGGTATTTTAAACGTTCGCTCGAATCAAGTGCAGCACTAGCTTCCGTCCGTGGAGGTTTTTGTTTTTTGTTTAGCTAGCGGACGCCGGATAGGTATAGCTAGGATAAATTTATTGAATTTACGTGAATACGAACGAAAGGATAAAAGCGCCCAAGGTTACGGTTCCTGATTTGCGATCGGATCGCCACGGCCGACGGGCCGTTCGATCGATTGTGCTCGGGTGTCAGGATTAGTCCGCAAACGCCAGGGTTTATTCTCGCCATGAACTAAAGTGGCAAACACCGAACAGAAACCCTCGAATAGATGTTCAACCAATAAGTAAAGCAGAAATCCCCCGTGGGATTTTGCGAGTTTTCACCATACTGGTACTAGCGCATACACTACCGGTATTCCCAATATCCTCTGAGCTCTGCCACCCCTGCTGTTCGCTGACTAACCTTCGTATCTGAGTCTGTGTCCTTCCTCCAGTTCACGTGACCCATGACTAATTCCGGCGTGGTGAGTACCGGTACTCGGACAGCAGCAGCCTGTGACAGAGTAACTCTGTCCTAAGCCAAGATCTTCACTGAGTCACAAGTGATGGGGGGAGCAAGCGAGGGTTCGGGTATTGTGATGCCCAGTCACAAACTTGCCACGAGTACCCAAAGCCCTTTCTTCTCTCTTCCCCTCCCCCACCATTTATCCCCCCCACCCCCTTCTCAACCCACCTTTCAAACCTTCCAATTACCAACGTCAACACAGGTGCGCCACCCGGTTTAGAAATACTCAACACTGTTTGTGCTCCCATTCCCCCCATTTCCTGTGATTACATTTTTTCTTCCTTTTTTCTTCTTCTTGTTTTGTCCACTTGGCATAATCTCCTGCTTTGTTTCGTGATTTTGCTTCTCCGATAAAACCTACAGCTTGGCCTATTGAGGCTTAATCCTCTCCAAGTTCCCACAATTTGCTTATTTACTAATAACTTTCGAAGTAGACTATTTTTCCCACGGCAGATCTGACAGAACGTGATCATGGGTGTGCTCCTTTCACAACCTATAGTGGAAAAGGTACGTGCTGCATGGAATGGGGACGCTGCTAGCCATTGTGGTTCATGACGATGAAAGGATGAAAGAAAGCCTTAGTTTCTGACACAAAGTTTGTGTTCTTGTCAAATGGGATAGACCTCAGAGAGTGGTGAAGACAACCGTTTGGCCTATGGCGTATCGTCTATGCAAGGATGGCGCGTCACTATGGAAGATGCTCATGCAGCAGTTCTTGACCTCCAGAACCCAGACGACCCGACTAAGGCTAGCTCCGAGGGCAGAATAAGTTTCTTTGGCGTATACGATGGTCACACTGGAGACAGGGTTGCGAATTTCTGCGGAGAAAATGTTCACAAGATATTAGCAAAACAATCTGCGTTCAAGGACTCCAATTACGAACAGGCGTTAAAGGATGGGTTTTTATCTACCGATACAACTATTTTGGAAGGTGATTCATGGGTGGTGCTTATGTGCCGGCCGGCCTTTTGTTGGCTCGTTGGGGTTGGAACCTAACTGACGGTTGCCATTTGATTGATTAGATCGCGAGTTTTTTGATGACGTTTCCGGGTGTACAGCTTCTACAGCTCTTATTACCGATACCAAAATTTATGCTGTAAGTATCGCTTAAGAACTACACCTTATGAATGCTAATGGTAGAAAAGGCGAATGCCGGGGATTCCCGGACGGTTTTAAGCGTAAAGGGCAGAGCGAAGCCCTTGTCTTTTGATCATAAGCCAGAGAATAAGGGTTGGTTTGGCTATCTCTTGCAAACAAACACTTTTGAGACGGATGACTGATTTTCCAAAAATTTCCAAAATCTTAGGAGAGAAGGCCAGAATATGTGCCGCTGGTGGGTCTGTCGACTCTGGGCGAGTTAATGGCAGGCTAGCATTGTCTAGAGCGATCGGGGATTTCGGGTACAAGGGGAACGCCGACCTTCCGCCAGAAGAGCAGATGGTCACTGCTTTCCCCGATGTGGTCATTCACGAGGTTTCTGATGATGACGAATTCCTTGTCATTGCTTGTGATGGTGCGGTTCCCCGGGAAATACGGCCGACATATGGTTGTTAATGCTGACGGCCATATCAGGAATCTGGGATTGCAAATCGTCTCAGGCAGTTATTGAGTTTGTCCGTCGCGGTATTGCTGCTAAGCAAGAACTACATACTATATGTGAAAACATGATGGACGACTGCCTTGCCCCATCGACTGAGACTGGTGGAGCTGGTGAACCTGGTTGTGACAATATGACTATGATTGTTGTCGCTCTCCTTAGGAATATGATGACTAAGGAGGAATGGTATGATTTGATTGCAAAGCGGGTTGCTGATGGTGATAGCCGATGCGCCCCTCCAAAATATGGTAAGCAAAAGTGCTGCCTAAACTTATCGTGAAAGTATAATTTGGTTTAACATATGGTGGGTAGCTAAATTCCGCTGGCCTGGTGTTTATCCCACCAGGTTTGACGATAGCCCGGATGAGTTTGATATTAGAGTTACCAGGAGCTCTGTACGTTCTACCGGTGGAGCCGGCCATACCATTACCCCCAACGACGGATCCGAGGTTTCGACCGACTCAGAGGACGGGGAGGAGTCTGACGATGAGGAGTCTGACGATGAGGAGTTTGACGATGAGGAGCCGGGCAAGGAGGAAGAAAATGATGACGAGGCGTTAGAACGAATTGCTGCAACTGAGAACAGGGATGAGGGTGAGAAAAGGAAAGCTGAGTCTAAACCTGAAAAGGAAAAAGAGCACAAGGAGATTGATATATCTTCCAAGACCGGAGGGACAAACCTGGAATCGACTGACCAGAAAGGAAAGTCTATAACTGCGAAGTAGAGCCTCCTAGGATAGGGCCGCTGAGCATAAAGGCTGTAGTGTCTGCCGCTTGTTTTCCGGGCTGATCTTAGTTTCTCTGTTATACTTTGCATTTTCTTGTCTCTTGAAAGGTGTGCAGCCACCGGCGAATAGGGTCGGTTTCCTCCTTTTCCTAGTTTGGTTTATTGCTGTTCGTGTTCTCTTCTCCTTTTCCCTTTAGGTTCGCAAAGAGGGAAATGGAGAAACGGATCATCTTGAATTTTTTCTTCCTTCGACATTGAGCCGTACCAGTTTTCCTTGTCATTTTGTTTCTCTTCCTAGGTCATTTTCCTGTAACCCGCTTATATCGTACTTTGCGTTGTGTCTTGAATGCAGAGGTTACAGCACAGGGGGGTGCGCTTTCCGGCCATGAAATGAGGGAGCGGGAGTGAGTGCTCGAAAGACAAAAGGGGTGGAAACGACTGATGATGGTGACAAACTCAGAGAAAAAAGACAAAAAGGGGGAAATGAAAATACCGAACCTAGGCCACTTGTTTGCAACCTCTTTTTACTTTTGCTTTTTCCTTTACTTTACTTCATTTTATTCTTATCGTCTCGTACATTCATGGCTGTAGTATAATGGGCGTGCATTTCCTTTTTTTTTCTCTCTTTGAGAATTAGAGAAAGTGAATTACTTTCCCTCCTCGCTCCCGATTCTCTCTCATGCTAAAATTCCGTGCCGATTGATTGCTCATGTTGCCTTCTCAGGTTTTGTGGAATAAATTCCTTTTACAATTTCGGTTACGGTACCGGTATATTCCGTATATGAGATGCTTGTGTAGGCCTTGCGGAGAACGTGATTTTGTGTGATTCGTGAACAGTGGTCTCATATACTCACCCAACACTCTGTCATCCATTATAGGTCAGCGCCAGGGGTCGGCATGCGCTACACTTAACATGGTTCTGCGAATACTTAGCCGCGCTAAGGGGTCGCTTAACTTTCTTCTGATAGCTACCGGTGTCAACACTGCCGGTAGAGATCTTAGAGTAACAAGTAGAATTCAGTACCAGTAAGCAATCAGGCTATGACAAATACAGAGGATTAACCATGGCATCGCATTACACCCCCGTCCAATAAGTTCTCGCTGATCCAAAAGTACTCTGGCTGGTGGCGGCAACACAAGTATCAACAACTCTATACGGGACTCCACCAAAGATGCTCCCCGGCCCGGAAAAAAAAAAAAACGCATATTCAACAAGTGGAAAGAGCAGACCTTGCCAATCCTCATTTCCCCTTAAGAGAGGTTACGGATAAGTCGGGTATGAACTACTCAATATTTGAGAACCGACTCGTAGAATTGACTAAAGTACTTGAGAGTTTTCCGTGTTGATTTTAAGCCTAGCCTGAAGAGGTCGTTGTGGTTTGCGCTTAAGCGAGCACGGAAGTCTTAGGGCTTGTTGTGGCTAATCTGCTCGGCATCCGGGTATGTATCTAGAAAGCGTTTTTTGCTTTCCTAGAATAGTTGGCAACGTGTTAGATATTCAAGGGGGGGTGAACTTGTTACTCTGGTTGGGGTATGTCGACTAGTGCATTTATTTCTTCCGCGCAAGCCTTTCGTGTTGGTAGATGAAAGGATCTTGGGCCATGTGAAGCCTTGATCTCTAAGCTCTATTTCCTCGTCCGTAGCCTTTGCTGGGCCAGACGGGCATTGTTCTTTAGGACTCGGTCTCGGGTCATGAGTTTTGATTGGTATGAAGACGATCTAGTGCTTGGGTGGGAACATACTTTAGGACATGATTTAGCGCATGCAAGGAACACATCCTCCGTACCCCTTTAGCATTGCCGAGTGTTTATCCGCCATATAAAACATCCACATAATTGAAGACAAGCTGCCCGAATGACTTCTGTAGCGGCGTCAGCTCTTCAGCGACCAGCTTCTCCAAATTCAGGTCTTTTCAGTCTTCAATGCTTCTTCCACCTGTGGTTTGCTCCGAGCCTCCGGGAATGGATAATTAGGCATTCCCAAGTAGTCTAGATTTAGGCAGCTTAGTATCCCTCCATTCACCTTGTGAAGAGGAGGAGATGGAAGCCAATCCCGAAAGTGAGGGACTGGCAAAACGTGATTGAAATGGGTCGGATTGATCCTCGTTATCTGAGCCTAAGTCTATGACCTCTTCTTCGAACTCTTCCTCACGCTCGTTTGCTAAATCTTCACTGGCTTCCTCTTATCTTTTGTTGTGGATATATACCGATCGTATTCGTGAATGCTAGTTCAAGAAGAATAAAGTGTATGAGAGACAGAGACTGTTCGGTGACTTCTATTCCAACAATCGAGAGTGAACCAAGCTTCTTTAGTACAAAAAATATTGACCCCTCTTGCATGATCAGCATACGATTTCTGCCTCTTCTCACGCCATCCAGTTACCCCTCATTCCCCTCTTTGCTTCCCCGCTTTGCTACCTGTCTTACCCCTCTTTTCGCTCCCTTCACCGAGTTCCAGACTCAATGGACAATTCACCGTGATTCTTCTAGCATCTTCTTACTTCTAGTGTGGGGATTGTTGGCGGTGAGGAATTCGAGGTGAGCGCCGGTGATTCACAATACTTCCAAGATGATCCCATCCTCTTCGAATTGTGTGTGATCAAGTTTTCAGCGTTTAGGATTACTTTGGTTAGACTCATTGCTCGTTACCAGAGATTGGAGTAGGAGGCTGTAAGGTTTTGCGGCTACTATGCCGTCTTTCGATTGCGATTCGGGGTAGTCGCTACCTAAGGCTTCCCCGGAGTCTTCGCAATCGTGCAGTGCAGGATCATCTGAAGTTTCAGGATCAGAATCTGGAGCTTCTGCTTTGGGAATTCAATTGCACAATTGTCAGGGCGGTCTCCAATGGTAAAGAGGGGTCGTGCGATCATCTATTAGAGCTGATTGATAGGAAAAACGTACTTCTTTGGTCGATTTTCAGTTCTAATCGAGGTCCTTCCTTGATCTCTCCCTCCTCGACCACCTCTACCGCCTGTGCCCCTATGGCTCCCTCCTCTTCTTTGAAACCCCCCTCTGCCTCTGTGGTGCCTTCTGGATCCTGGCGGCATGTAAAAATCCTGTTGATTTTGTTACGGGATCGTTTGTCAGCAACCTTGTAGGAATCGAACAAGGAGTAAGTTCAGTAGGTCTCTAATATCAAAAGTCAAGTTCTCGTAAGGGTCGTAAGAGCGGGTAATGGGGGAGTAGGGCCCGCCCTGCCAAGCCAACCCAGCTTCCCCACGGGGAAGAAAAAAGAGTTGAGGCTCTGAAAATTGCCCCACCATCGGTCAATTTCGTGGAAGCCAGCCAACCTAACCCGCAGCCACCCCCCCTCCATAATCGCTACCCACTAATCCGCGTTGCCCCGCATAGCCGACAATGATTCATACGTCCATCTTGCTCGACCGCTTCCTGTCGTCAGTGTTCCACCGGCCCAGGCCACTACCTCGCCGTTGAGTGTTGTTATTGATGCTCAGGCCCCGTTCTCTATCTTGGACCATTCGTTAAGGAGGAACGTCGATCAGGAGAGGGTTATTGGAACGCCCCTTGGGGTGAGGAATGAGGATGAGGCTGAAGATGAGATTAGAAATTGTTTTTTCCATTATTTTTACGGTCGGGCATAACGAGAGTCAAGAACATGTAGGACTCCAGAAATCGCCATTTTATGGAAATTACACTGATTGATGATGTGGTGGAGGCTGAAGTAGATATGGACTACTACAAGACCATGTTAGGGGTCCATCTGAAGGCGAATCCCAAGGAGGTTCTCATTGGATGGTATGTTCGAGCAGGATAGAGGCTCCTAGGTGTTAGGTGCTTTTCGATATAGCTAATTAATATACTCAGGTATGCGACCTCACCAGAGCCCAATCCTTTCAGCGTTCTTATCCAGAATCTTTATGCCGCTAATGGTGTTGGAACCTTCCCCCACCCCGCCGTTCATATTCCGATGTCTACCCTCCCCGGTCAGGACATCGCTATTAGGACTTATATATCGTCCGCTTTCGGTGTTCATCCACGCACTTGAGAAGGCACTTGAGGAGTTTCTGGAAATGTTGGATAGAGTTAATGCATATGTGGCTAGAGTCACCGTATGCCTCCTGCCCTTAGGGTAGAAGTAAGGGACAGGTCAAGGAAGAACCTCGATTAGCACTGAAAAATCGACCAAAGAAGTACGTTTTTCCTATCGATGAGCTCTAATATATGATCGCACGACCCCTCTTTGCCATTGGGGACCGCCCTGACAATTGTGCAATTGAATTCCGGAAGCTGAAGATCCAGATTCTAATCCCCAAACTTCAAGACTCTGGGGAAGACTTAGGTAGCGACTACCCCGAATCGCAACCGGAAGATGACATAGTAGCAGCAAAACCTTACAACCTCCGATTCCAATCTTTGGTAACGAGCAATGAGTCTAACCAAAGTAATCCTAAACGCCGAAAACCTGATCACAAACAAACCGAAGAGGCTGGGATCATACTACCAAACGAAAAGCTTGCTTGGGGGTAATAAATGCACTAGCCGACATACTACAACCAGAGTAACAAGTTCATCCTCCCTCAAATACTTAACACGTTGCCAATTATTCTAGGAAAACAAAAAACGCTTTCAAGATACATACTACACACCCCCGGATGCCTAGCGGATCAGCCCCAACAATCCCCAAGACTTACGTGCTCTCTTTGGCGGAAACCACGACGACCTCTTCAGGTTAGGCTTAAAATTAACTCGGAAAACCCTCAAGTACTTTAGTCAATTCTACAACGCCGATATAATCCTCGCTTCACCGCTTGGGTTGCGTATGACTATTGGTGATGAGTCCAACAAAAGAGCGCGACTACGATTTCCTCTCCAGTTGATGGTGGTGGATCAAGCCGACGCATTGCTTATGCAAAATTGGAACCACCTAGAGCATAGCTTCAGACACCTCAATTGATACCCAAGGATCCGCATGCTTGTGACTTTGGGCGTGTGCGGAACTGGTATTTAGACACTAATGCAAAATACTTCAGACAGACGTTGGTGCTCGGCGGGTTCGTGACACCGGAGATGATGAAGTTGTTTAATCAGAGTATGCTAAATGCTGCCGGGAAAGTGGAGACTCAAGCAGAGTATGCAGGGTCCATGATTGATTTGGGGGTTCAAGTTCGACAGGCAATGTCTCCTCCCACTCATAACCCAACAGTTCCTCTTACTATCATGTTACAGATATTCACAAGAATATATCCCCCAACCTCAGCCGCAGAGCCAGACACCCACTTCAACTATTTCACAAAAGGAGTTCTACCCTCACTCCCCCGAAGCACCTCCACCAGTACATTAATCTTCATACCGAGTTACTTTGACCTCATCCGAATGCGGAACCACCTCCACAACACCCCTATCTCCGTTTGGTACCATCTCGGAAGAAAGACCGGTCTCCTCCATCGCGCGCGCACTGTCACATTTCTTCACAGGCCGTCACTCGGTTCATCTTTACAGTGCGCGAGCGCACCACTTCCACCGCTACGACATCTGCGCAGTCACGAGCGTGGAATTCTACGTGCTGCCAGATAAGTCTCTTTTCTACCGCGAGATCGCCAGCGGCTTTACTGGGCTGAGCATTGGCGAGGGGAGGGTTAATGAGCAGCCGAAGGTGTGTGTGATATTCTCCAACTTGGATGCTATAAGCTGGAGAGGGTTGTTGGTAGCAAGAGGGTTATGTGTACGGGTGTACGGATATAGGTGACACGCTTGAGTTTGTTTGACGGGTCACAGTGATTGTGTGATGGATATTTAAAAGCGCTGTATATAATATTGTAACCTGATAATAGAGTGCTGTTGGTCGGGAGCTCCTACAAGTTGGGACTCTTGGCCAAGTGTTGAATAATCCACCCAAGTAGAACTAGATTCACGAGTCTTAGGCTCCCTTTCCTATCTTCCAACCCTCAACCGTAATTATTCAGAACTAGCACACGGATAATTCCAGCAGTGCCCTCCTCACTCGTTGAATCAAAACGCCAAAAGAAACCCCCATGAATGCTGTAGCGCGCCCCGTATCCTATTTATTTCACAAAAGCAAATAATCTTGCTCGCACTCTTAAGAAACAAAAGTAACAACCTAGAACCACCATCCCCCCTCCCAATAAGTCCCATTCACCCATCTCCATTCACTCAGCAAAACAGGACTCAATCCACTCACAGCCCTAATCACACAGCAAATATCAACGTTCGGGACGGCTGCTCCCCAGTACGCGCGAACTCCCAGAACATACGGAAGAAGCTGTTTTGGGCAAGGCCTGATGGACAAGCTGGAGAAGGGAAAAGGAAGGGAGAAGGGAACACACATTCTTATCCTGCCTCGAATCAACCATTCCGGGGACTGTCTGGCGGACTGAATGTTTTCATTTAGTTTTCTTTTTTGCCCGAGTATAGCGGTGATGGGGGGATAAGAAACCAGGTTTCTGTTGACATCTTGGCGTTTGTCGGGTGAGCATGGTACTACAGTGAAACCTCCGATATTTCCCACCTCCAAAAATTCTAACCCTCTAGTAATTCCACATGTGACGTATGGGAAATCCCTCCGAAAATTCTATACCTCTTATAGTTTCCAATTCCAGGACATTCCACGGACCTAAATTCAAGCAAAAGTAGTGTTTTACCAGACTTCACAGCGGAAAATAGTCTTTAGTTACGTCTGCCTTGGCCGCACTCTCCTATTCGAATCCATACTCTCTACTCAGTTCTGTGTAAATCATATCCAAGTTGGATGCAAAATTTCCTGTTCTCTTCGCCATCACCAGATATCACGCGAAAACTTGTCATGTCTGGTCGTCCTGTGCCAAGACCCCTCTCCTCTTTCCATCTCCCGTTTATTTCCAGCCTTGTGCTACTCCCTACCCGCTGGAACGATCGGAGGTTTCACTATAGTGGTTTAATATACTCACCTAACATTCCTTCGTCCACTTTAGGTTATCGCCCGGATTAGATAACCGCACAATGGTTTACGACACAGGTACTCATCCAGCGGTCCGTTATCTATCCTTAGTTAGCGCTTAGATTAGGTAATCAAGACACTGGTTTAATATTCAACCTGCTGTCAATCTTGAGCCTGAGTTCAAGGCCAACATTGTCCGATGGAGGGGATTGATAAAAAGGAAGGAATAAATACTGAAGGACCGACCTTACTTTGGAGTGATGAGGGGACCTTGCTCTATAGTAGGACGGGCGTTAGATTATGAATCGGGACCCACTCTTCCGTTGCGCCACGATGTTCCTTTAGGTTTCAATGTGGGTTGAAAGTCAGGGTTGTAGAGACAGCAAAGCTTGAATTTTCTACTCTCAGGATTATGATAAACGAGTCGCACACTCTACAGGCGTATTGCTCTGGCACGATTTATTGCGGGCTCTGCGGGGTGGATTCGTAGCAAGCATGTCAGTCAGCCAGGCAGGTGGGAAATGTTGTCGATCACGGAATATGGGTCGGCAGCAGAAAAAAGCAAGCAGCACAGGAATCATTGCACAATTGCTTATACTACTCAAAGGTAGGATCTGTCTAGCATAAGCGACGGTAGCGTAGATAGATACCAAGGTCCAGCAAGAAGTTATGAAACAGGTATTGAAGGTTAACCCGCCAAAGGCAGCCCTGCTTGTTCCGGGTAATTGTTCCCAACCCTTTTATACCCTGTGCCGATGATATATATCATTAACAAATATACTTGTGGTAGGTGTTCCCATGGAGAGATAATAAAGCAAAGAAAATAAGAACACAGAGACGGTGAGCAAGCGAGTACGAATAAAACTATGAACATATTTGATTAGGTTCAAGGGGGGCGGGGGCGGCGGACGGAAAGTAGCCAAGATTTCGCATCAAAATAAAATGGGTGAAGCGCGAAGAGATTGCCTACAGTATAGTACGGAACGGAATAACATTGTAGGAATTATTGCAAATGCGCTTATACATGCTGTGAGGATCCTCTTTCTTGAGAAACAAAAACCCAAGATATCCTCTACCACAACCAACAAGCTCAAATTCGGCATTCAAGAGGAAGGAAGGAGAAGAAGAAAATAATAGTAGAGAAAATGAAAATCTTTAGCATTTCCCTACCTGCCTAGATAAGGAGGGGGATCAACAAACAGTGAAGGACAGGGAATAGGCCAAACAATATAAAACTCCCTCTCCTACATTATCCACACAGTACATTCCAGCACCGCTCAAATAGCTCTCAGACCAAACACACTTGACAACTCTACCCCCCTCATTACCATATCATTGTCCTCAGGCGTCCGGATACATGGATTCCAAAAACGCTAACCTGCTACCTCCATAGCCTTGCAGTATCGCAGTCTGTTGAGCCTCAGCACTCTTTCGCTGATCATCGCTCAAACCATGCTCTGCCCCATATGAGCACGCGCCACTGCTTTTGGACCCTGACTTCCGAAGATTCTGAACCGCCAGATCAAGGTATTTATCCAAAATCTTCTGCGCCATAAGCCCTACCAAGGGCCCCTCCGCTATGGGTATCCCCCAGGGCCAGTACCACCTCTCCTGCGAACCTCTTGTATAAAACTTCTGCATGCTCCGTTCATTGAAGGCTTCTATCCAGATGCGACAGGCACTGCAACTGAGCTTAGAGACCCCGATGTAGCCAAATGGTGGGACATGGTCCCATTCATCATGCCTCTTAGTTTGGAGGTAGAGGATAAGCCCACATTCGCAGTGGACCGGGCACACCCATTCCTTAGACCCAAATGTTTTCGCAAGCTCCACGGCACATCGCTTCTGGAAATCGTAGCGCGTCTGACATGCAACCTCCAAGAACGACATCCACTCCTCCGGCGATGCTGGTAATTTTAAGGTACGAGTCCCTGTTGGGATAGCGGAAATGAACAGGCGGTATCTGAGGGCGGGCCGGAAGCGGGGAGAATGGGAAAATACAAATAGAGTTTCAATATGACGGGGTAGGGAAGTCAGTTTCTCAAGAGCACGTCTAAGCGGGAAGGGGTGATCAGAAAGATAATCTATCACAGAAGCAAAGTTAGGTCAAAGGCAAGAGCTGAAAACATACAATTGCGGAACACCCAAATACACGACCTGCTCAAACACACAGTCCCCACAGATTTGTTTGTGGAACAGGCCACTATTATCAAGATTGGACAAATCAGTAGTGAGTGTGCATTTGGACAGGGTCTGTATATAATGAGTATGACAGGACAATGTCGCCGACATGACAAATGTTGAGGACAGGACAATGTCGCATCTCTAAGGGTATTAGTAAGTCAACAGGATTTACTCTTCATTGTTACAAGCAGATTTGCAATATACGACATTATCCTGTCCTCGACATTGTCCTATCATAGTCTTTAAGTGTTCAACCATGGCACGCGAGTATGGTAATGGGAAGTAGAAGAAGCATACCTGGAAAAAACTCCACAGCCAAGGCCTCGCAGCGGAACCTATTGCTATCGGCCAGCACAATCTTTACATACTGGTTGGCTTGCATGCTCTGGAAATATACGAATTCCCATTCTGCTATTGTGAGTTGGACATTGGGGTTACCGCGAAGCCTGGAAACTACCCTCACTGCCATTGACAATGCGAGCACAGTATTGTACAGGCTCAGTTCAAACCCTTGTAAGTCGACGGACACACGGCGTTCAAGCAACTTTTTCATGAAACGGCCAAGGCGTTCCGACCACTTCTCTATTCTCTTCATCTGCTTTTTTAGAGAGTACTGGTATATCTCGCGAAATATCTCTAACTTCAATGAGTGGCCCACGTCTGAAGGCATATCTGATGACCCCAGCTGGGCCTTGTCCCATTTCCAGCCCTTATGGTTTTCATACTTGCTCGATAGAGCTTGCAAATTTCTCCATATCTTTGAGAGATGATTAACTAGGCCATTCATAACACCTTTATTCTCAGCGACGATTAGGCGAATTTTCTTTCTCCGATAGTCCAATTGTAGACCGATCGCAACGACCTGGGATTCCTCCTCAGAAATAGATATATTGGCAAGTGCATCCAGGATGGGAAAGGTGTGAATGTTTGTCTCCTCGTTATCGACAATGACGGCCTTGAAAGTATGCAGTGAAGGATTCAAGTGGTGGGGAGAGCCATCTTGCTTATCCTCAAATGCGTAGTTCATAAGAGCAACTAGGTGGTGTAGGTCAAACTTGGTGGCCATAGCCCTGAATCCACTAGCCAAGGTGTAAAACTGGATGTGGTGGGCTTTTGCTGGAACTCGTTATCCAAAGCATAAGTACAGTATCAAAGCAAGCGTGTCTTTTAACCATACCCTCAATAATCGTAATCTAGAACACGGTGAGAGCTCTTCAAATCCACTATCTCTGGCAGCCCTAAAATCGCCTAGTTTTGAGTCGAAAGCTGCTGAGAAGGATTGCTGCTTTCACAACGCAGTATGGGGTCGGCCCACTAGACGGGTTGGACCACGTTTGCTGGTATTTGCTGTTCTATTGACTGTGAAACGAGATCCTATCTTGGGCTGACAGGCTGATTTCCGTTCATAATCTGCAGGCAGGTTTCAAGTGTCCTTTATGGTGCTGGGAGCGAAAAGCTTAACGAGAGGAAAAAAGCAAAGAGGGAAAGAAAGGCTCGCAGACACAGCGATGAAGATGGATTGGAGGTTGCAAGAGTAGGGGGGGAGAAGAGGCTCCTGATGGATAAAGACGTAGTGTAACACTGTACACTGAACAGAGATGAGAAGGATAGAGAAAAGAAGAAGGACGAGGAGCGGGCGGAGTAGTGCTGATGTTAAAAGAAGGAAGAGCGGATTTGAAGGTTGAGATAAGGAAGGTATTGCGCTCGTTGAAGCAAAGGAGGCAAACAACAACAACACTAAGAGCCTGTTTGGTTACGATGGTTCCGTTCCGTTCGGCGACCGTTTCCACTGTAAAAAGAGTGTTCTTTCCGTTTTGAAGCGGGTGGAAAAGGTCCTTTTGTATGGAACCGTTGTAACCAAGCATGCTCTAAAGGCGCTGTGCCAAGACATCTACTCTCTCCTTCCCCTCTCCCTCAGAACTCGGCTGGCAGCGGGTGGTTAGAATACCCATCAACCGGGAAATATACCATCTCAAAAGTGACTCTCTTCGGCCACCACTACAGCGATTTGCAAATGTTTCGCCCAACAAGATGGAAAGTTTCTGCTTTTTTCGCCGAATATTAGTGGAATACGCTATCAGGTACTACACAAACTGTAGTTAGAGCATATGTGTTGGGAAAATTGGGGCGAGAGAGAAGAGAATATTGAGGTCATAAGTGGGGTGCGGAGCGAGAGCAGGGGCGTAATAGATGGATAATCGAGATGATTTTTTTCTCGTACAAGCAACCCAATGCCTCAAGGATTTGAATATGTAGGTTATGTGTGAGAAAAATCTGGCATACACTCTCTCGCCCCAAATGCCCCAATACATCCACTCTTAATATAGTGCACTCTAGTTTTCCCAACTTGCCTTCAACAAAAAAAAATATCTCCCCTCCTCCGCCTTGGACAAAACCTTTGCAAATCGCTGTAAATAGCAAAGAAAGAGAAATAAAGTGGAAGAGGAGTAAATGCAGTCAATGCCTTATATTTATTTTTCCACCCTCAGAATGGCTTTCTGTGGGATAGTTTCTAAGCTAAAATTTCCTAGAAAATAGCTAAAATATAATTGTAAGGAGGTTGAAGAAAAATACTAGGAGGGTTGAAGTAATTTTCCATCCACCCCGTCATTTTTTCAATATCTTTATGATACATTGTTTAAAGCTACTGGTATGCTTGAATGTGTGAAGACCTCGTTGTTCATTGCAATGGGGGTTGCCCCTGTGAAGGTTTCACTTTCTCGATGCTATTTCCCGGTCAATGCTACGATATCCGAAAGGATTGACCGCCAAGCACATGGTATTCCAATGCTTTTCTCGGTCGCGATCCTATATCCACCAGTCCTGTGGTCGTCCGCCATATCGCCAGTCTACTGGTTGCTTTTGCTGCTTTTCCTTCGATATTTTAATTTTACGATACTGTACTCGAGTACGAGTACTGCGCCTCCCTTCCCCTCCTTTCTCGTCCATCCTTTCTTAACGAGCGGGGAGCGCTCCTGGGCCCGGAGCGAACTCTCTGCTCTCCCCCCCTCTTCGAGTACTCTGTATCCCTTTCTGCAGCTTCCCCATCTTTACACTCGCTCCCTACTACGTCTTGCCATCTCCCACTCTACACGTAATTTTCTGACGTTTGTAAAAACGACTGCTATTGCATGACACTAAAATCTTGCTGCTCTGTAACATAGGAGATAGATGGCGCAGCAAACAGGTATTGGTTGTTGGGGCTCATGGTGTGCTGGGCCGTAGCAGCTGCGCCTCTGGATAGGCATCGTTCCTTCCATGCCCGGCCAATTTCATCAACCAATACTTGTACTGGCAGAGCTGCTATTAGAACACCTTAGCCATTCCTCCTTAAGCTATAATAGGTATTCCTCTAACTTTCGTGCTAAGATTCCGTGAAATTCATACGAACGAAAGGGGTAATGAAGGCCTTAAATGGAGACAGGGGAGCCGATGAACGAGTGCTATTTTTTGCCTTGATCAGAGACCCGATATCAACCATACTTTAGAGCACATAGAGTGGCATGGGGTTGTCTCGGCTTTCGTACTAACCGTGAAAACCCAACCGCAGTTAGATTCGGGGTTCCACGCAGTAAACCTTTCTCCTAGATGCCCCCTCGTCCCAAACACGACCCCGCTATCTTGGTCTTCCAAGTTCGCGGGAAACCTCGCAGGAATATTATGGCTTTGTATATACAGTACCATATTTGCTGACAGATACCTGTCTTGCCATCACAACCTCTCACGCGCAGACATCGCAAATTCAACCCTCCAACACCTTTTCCGTGCATTTTTACCGCCCAATTATCAGCGCTAAAGCGAGAAAAAAGGAAGAAAAAACCCTCCAAACTCAAAAAAAACTTATAAGTGGCAACAACCACGACTTCCTTCTCTTGGACCTGACCACAACTTTCCATCCACCTTCTGCCGCCGCTGCCACTACTAATGCCCATAGCATATACTTATCCATATAATATCCGGAAATCCTTCACGCTGGCCGCCGGTGAGTCCGGAGATTGATGACGACAGAAAAAAGACCGTTATTGGGATCGCATTCGGGAATACTAGAAGTTCTATCGCCTCTACTACTTCAGTTTGTGCTTGTTTTTCTGCTTTTAGGGGTTTCGACTGACGATGCGTAGGATGGCAAAGTAAAGGTTATTGCGAATGAAGAAGGAGGATGGATTGTTACGGGTGAATGGACGCCGATGGGATGAGAGGCTGATGGAAGACACTAGATCGTCAAATTCCTTCAATGCTACCATGGGTCGGTTCGGAAGAGTACCCCGCGGAACACGGGGGAAATCGCATCTGGTTTGGAATGCAAAGAACACGGTAGCGTATTGTACGTTCGGGACTTCCTTCGGAAGAAGTACTCCAAGATTGGTTCTACGAATAGTCATAACTCTGCTCACCCAATGGACATCGATGGCGTGCCATCATTCAATCTCCATCAAGCAGATGAACAAGACTGTTTCCACCGTTAGCAACAATGAAATCACCACAGGACACCTTATCTGGCTTAGAGGCTCCGCGTCGGGATTTTGGGGGGAAGGTTACTGGTTCCGTGATCACTGTTGCCACCAACCATTTGGATACCGAGAAGCAAGCGCTTGTTGCCGCAGATAAGACTGGAGAGCTAGAGCACTGTTCGCAAGCGGCCAGGTCGGCCTGCAGATAACCGGCCGGCTTTCAGTCCGGCCAGGCCAGGCCAGTGTGAGACAGACTTGGGCTTCGTAGGCCAGGCTTTGGGGAAGCCTGCATGCTTCATGGGTGCCTGGCGGCGGCGGCAGGCTTTCGGTATATTCCATGTGACAAGTCGATATTTGGTTGATGTGTGGGTGATATCTGCAGACCAATTTTCCAAAGTCGGACGTGTGAATTAGAAGTAACTAAGAGAGCATAGGAGGAGGAAAAACCAAAGAGCCAAAAACAGAATAACGCCAAAGGAGAGTACAGTTGAGCCTGAATCCATCTCATCCGATACCTAGTTCCACTGCCGGAGGCGTTGCTAAGAATGTCGCTGCCCTTGCCTGGGAAGATCGTTACCACCGATGTTTGCCAGATCAAGACAGGCTATGTCTGAGAAGCCTAGGTAGGCCTGCCGTTCGGTTGGTAACACCTCCCGCCGATGTCGAGGCAGGATTAGCCTTGGGTCTAGAGTCAGGTGTTGGGATTTCGGGAGGTCTGGAACCAGTTGGAAAGCAATATGCGTTCCCGATCTGAATACTGCATGCAGGTCTTATAGGGGTTGGATTTTCAGCGGCCAAGTGTTTGAATCTCGATCTCCGAGAGGCCCATCTCTGTAGCACCTGTTGCTGCCCCTCTACGAAAGCTGTGTCCGTTCGATGTGCAATGGCCCAAGCCTGCGGGAAATGCAAGGCGCTGTAGTTTTTGAACCAGGTACGCTCGGGTAAATTCTTCCTGCTTATGTTGTCCAATACAGAAGAGGGGAGCGTGTTGGGGCAGGTTGGTATCCAGGTCACGAAATTGCTGCATTGCGTATACAGGGCTGCGCTATCGTTGCTCGCAGCGATTGTCGGTTTTATCTCGTTCCTGAATGGGTCTGTTTTCGAAGATGGTATTGTGAGCTCCATGTATACATCAGGAAAAATCAATCCTGCGTCTGAGGCGCGGGTGCCGCGTCCGGACGCATCCGACGTCGTTTTTCCGTCCTCTGCGTCCCCAGTGTCCGGACGCCATTCCCAACACAGACTGCGTCCTGACGTGACGTCGGACATTCCTCACATCCCGCCGCCACCTCACATCTCCTGCTCTTCTCCCCCGCCTTATCTCGCGTCCTGACGTCTTTTTTCCTGCCTTGCATCTCCGCAGCATCCGGACGCCACCCCAAGGTACCCCCTTTTCCTTCTGCTTCCGGGCGCATCAGCAAAAACGGACCCTGCGTCTGATCCGTCGGTGTTGCGTCCTGTGCGTCCTGACTTGCGTTGCAACGCCCCGCCACATCCCACGCTTCCAGATGCTACCTGGCAACGTTCCTTGCGTCCTGACGGAACCTGGCGCCCTTTCTCCGTCTGGACTACCCCAGACTCATTCTCTCATCTCTTCTTTCTCCTGATGCGGCGATAGCTCCTCATCACCTCTTCTCCGCGTGCTGACCCACCCCTCATCCCCGCTTGTGTAATCACAACTAATTTGCTGCTTCAAGTTGCTCCGACGTCGCCTGGTGTCGGGGGCGGCAGCACCTTTTTTGGTCCCTCCCGGGTCTCACGTCTCACGCCTCACTGGTCTGGCGAACTAATGATCTAGGTTTCAAGAAAGTCGCTTATATATCTTCTACTATATACAGTATCAATATG
>Ga0307517_10001740_pt1 | contig 35898 bp, 28 predicted proteins | sample 23_EM_MG_FD_194515 | JGI IMG/M metagenome (GOLD analysis project Ga0307517, IMG submission 194515) | Populus trichocarpa ectomycorrhiza microbial communities from riparian zone in the Pacific Northwest, United States - 23_EM | ecosystem: Host-associated > Plants > Roots > Unclassified | place...
GGCAAGGGCTGCCCGCTGGGCGCGATTTGGGTGGCGACGAGCAGCGCAGGGCCGGGGTCGGCGCGCGCCAGCGCGCTTCGTCATCTGACTCGCCGCGTCTGTTTGAGCGGAGAGAGCGCAGCGAACGGAGTGAGTTCAGCGGCGCGACCCCGGACCGAGCAGCGCAGTGCAGTCGGTGCGCAGCGCCGACCGCCACCGCATGAGCGCCCGGCGGGCAGCCCTTGCCGCGACGCGCCGAAGCCAGGCAAGAGCGGTCGCCCACGAACCGCAGCAACGGGCCGCATGCCGCCCCAAGAGCGGCCTGCACCCCCTCGGGGGCAGGGGCGTAGCGACGTGCGGGTTTCATTCGCGACTAAACCGTCGTGCCTTCGACGACGGTGTCGTCGCGCGTGCTGGCTTGCGCGATGCGGCTGCCCGGCGGCACGCTGCGAGTGAGCCACACGTTGCCGCCGATGGTCGAGCCGTACCCGATCGTCACGCGGCCGAGGATCGTGGCGCCGGCATAGACCACCACTTCGTCCTCGACGATGGGGTGCCTCGCGCCACCTTTCTGAAGATGGCCGTCATCGTCGGTCGCAAAACGCTTCGCGCCCAGCGTGACCGCCTGGTACAGGCGCACGTTGCGGCCGATCAGGGCGGTCTCGCCGATCACGACGCCGGTGCCATGGTCGATGAAGAAGCCGGGACCAATCGTGGCGCCCGGGTGGATGTCGATGCCGGTCTCACCGTGCGCCAACTCGGCCACCAGGCGCGCGAGCAAGGGCACGCCCAGCATATACAGCTCGTGCGCGATGCGGTGGTGGATCATCGCGTGGACGCCGGGGTAGCATAGCAGCACTTCGTCGACGCTGCGCGCCGCCGGATCGCCATGGAAGGCGGCCAGCACATCGCTGTCGAGCAGCGCGCGAATCCCGGGCAGCGCGGCCCCGAAGTCGCGAACGACTTCCAACGAACGGGCATCGGTGTTGACGAGTGCATCGCTGTCATGGCGAGCGTGGTAACGCAGCTCCAGGCGCACCTGGGTCAACAGGGCGCTGAGCACGGCGTCCAGCGTGTGACCGACGTAATAGTCTTCGCTCTCCTGGCGCAGATCTGGCGGACCCAACCGCATCGGAAACAAGGCACCGCGCAACGCGAGGGCGATGGCCGACAAGGCCTCGCGCGACGGCAGCTCGCGTCCGCCGATGTCGCGCGGGCGCTTTTGCGCGTGACGCCACTGCTCGCGCACGTCGCGGAGTTGCGCGACGATGGTCGCGAGGTCCAGTGAAGGATTCATCAGTCCTGAATCCAGGGCAGACCACGGAAACGCCAGCCGTCGCCGGTGCCGCGTTGTTGCGCGTCGTTGAGCTCGCCTTCAAAGCCTTCCAGTACGTTGAACACGTTGGCGAAGCCGGCCTTCGTGGCGGCTTCAGCGGCCAGTGCCGACCGTTTGCCACTGCGGCACAGCAGCAGCGCCGGCTCGTCCTTGCGCACCTTGGCCTCGAGTTCGCGCACGAAGCGCGGGTTGCGTGTCAGGCTGGTGCCGCTGGCCCAGGCGACGTGCGCGGCCCCCGGCACCTGGCCGACGAACTTGCGCTCCTCGGCCGAGCGCACATCGACGAGCACCGCGGCGCCGGCCTGCACCAGCGCCCAGGCATCGACCGGCGGCACGCTGCCGGCAAAGGGGAGTGCGGCGGCGCGGGCCTCGTCGCGGACACGCTCCAGAACGGGATGAAGTGAGGTTTCGGCAAGCACGGCGGACATGGCGTCTCCTGGTTCGAGGTTCGGGCTGGTGGTGGCTATGACCAGCAGAACGCCAGCTTAGGTACCGGCCTGCGCCGCAGGAACGAAGGAATGCGAACTTCCATATGCGTAAACCGTTCGAGGCATCGCACGGCGGTCAACCGTGCGCTTAATCGATTTGCGCATAAGCAAGTTGAATTTAAGTCGTTTCCTGTAAGTGGCTGCGTCCGTAACATGCACCGCTTCGCCTCCTTGCGCCCCTCCTGACACTCGATGCCCCTCCACCGATCTCTCTGCATTCCACGACGCCGATCCATCCTCGGCCTGGCGGTTGGCGCCCTGTTGATGGGCCTTGGCCAAGGGGCGCGCGCTGCCGGCCAGACCCTGCTCAACGTCAGCTACGACGTCTCGCGCGAGTTCTACAAGGAATACAACGCGCTGTTTGCCGCCTACTGGAAGAAGACCACCGGCGAGGACGTGACGCTGAGCCAGTCGCACGGCGGCTCCAGCAAGCAGGCGCGCAGCGTCGTCGACGGCCTCGATGCCGACGTGCTGACGATGAACCAGACCAACGACATCGACGTGCTGCACGACCGCGGCAACCTGATCCCGGCCGACTGGGCCAAGCGCCTGCCGGACAACAGCGCGCCGACCACGTCGACCTCGGTGATCCTGGTGCGCAAGGGCAACCCCAAGCAGATTCGCGACTGGGACGACCTCGGCCGCGCCGGCATCTCGGTCATCATTCCGAACCCCAAGACCTCGGGCAACGGCCGATACACCTATCTGGCCGCGTGGGGCGCGGCACTGAAGAAGGGCGTGAACCCGGTCGCGGCGCAGGCGCTGGTGCGCCGCATCTTCGCCAACGTGCCGGTCTTCGACGGTGGCGGCCGTGCGGCGACCACCACCTTCGCGCAGCGCAAGCTCGGCGATGCGCTCGCCACCTTCGAGAGCGAGGTACCGCTGATCCTGCGCGAGTTCGGCAACGACTTCGAGGTGGTCTATCCCGGCTGGAGCATCCTGGCCGAGAACCCCGTGACGGTGGTCGACAAGGTCGTCGACCGCCGCGGCACACGCAAGCTTGCCGAGGCCTACCTGAAGTACCTGTGGTCCGACGAAGGCCAGGAACTCGCCGCCAAGCACAGCCTGCGGCCGCGCTCGGCCAAGGTGCTGGCGAAGTACTCGAGGCAATTCCCCAAGCTGCAGTTGTTCACCGTCGACGAACTCTTCGGCGGCTGGAAGAAGGCGCAGAAGGATCACTTCGACGACGGCGGCCTGTACGACCAGATCGTCGCCGCCGCCAAGCGCTGAAGAAGCACGCCGTGTTCCTCTCCCGCATCCTGCTCAAGCGCCACAGCGTGCTGCCCGGTTTCGACCTGGCCCTGGGCTTCACGCTGCTGTACCTCGGGCTGATCGTGCTGGTCCCGCTGTCGGCGGCGTTCCTGAAGACCTTCACGATGACCTGGCCGGCGTTCTGGGACGCGGTCACGTCGCCACGCGTCGTCGCGTCGTACCGCCTGACCTTCGGCGCGTCGCTGGCGGCGGCGCTGCTGAATTCGTTATTCGGTCTGATCGTGGCCTGGGTCCTGGTGCGCTACGAGTTCCCGTTCAAGCGCATCGTCGATGCGCTGGTGGACCTTCCGTTCGCGCTGCCCACCGCGGTCGCCGGCATCGCGCTGACCTCGCTGTATGCCGCCAACGGCTGGATCGGCCAGTACTTGGCGCAGATCGGAATCAAGGTGTCCTATACGCCTTTGGGCGTGTTCGTGGCACTGACCTTCATTGGCCTGCCGTTCGTGGTGCGCACGGTGCAGCCGGTCCTCGAAGACTTGCAGAAGGAGCTCGAAGAAGCGGCGGCCACGCTGGGCGCGACGCGGGCACAGACCTTCACCCGGGTGATCTTTCCGGTGCTGACCCCGGCGCTGTTGACCGGCTTCGCGCTGGCTTTCGCACGTGCCTTGGGCGAGTACGGCTCGGTGATCTTCATCGCCGGCAACATGCCGATGATCTCGGAGATCACACCGCTGCTGATCATCACCAAGCTCGAGCAGTACGACTACGCCGGGGCCACAGCGATCGCCGTGGTGATGCTCGTCGCCGCGTTCGCGCTTTTGCTCGCGATCAACCTGCTGCAGGCCTGGACGCGCAAGCGGCAGGGGCGCTGAAACCAGTCCATCATGTCCACGACCACGACCCTCTTGGCGACGGTGCCCGCCGCGCGTCGATCCGCCGCGCCGCGTACCGCGCTGGCGGCCACCGCCGAGCCGGCCTGGGTGCGCAGGACGCTGATCGGCCTGGCGCTCGCGTTCCTCGCGTTCTTCCTGTTCGTGCCGCTCGCGGCCGTGTTCTTCGAGGCCTTCAAGAAAGGCTGGGGCGTGTACCTCGCGGCCATCACCGAACCCGACGCGGTCTCGGCGATCTGGCTGACGCTGATCGCAGCCGCGATCTCGGTGCCGTTGAACCTGGTGTTCGGCGTCGCGGCCGCGTGGTGCATCGCCAAGTTCGACTTCCGCGGCAAGAACGTGCTGCTGACGCTGATCGACCTGCCGTTCTCCGTCTCGCCGGTGATCGCCGGGCTGATCTACGTGCTGATCTTCGGCCTGCAGGGCTGGTTCGGTGCGTCGCTGCGCGACCACGACCTGAAGGTGATCTTCGCGGTGCCGGGCATCGTGCTGGCGACGATCTTCGTGACCTTCCCGTTCATCGCGCGCGAGCTGATCCCGCTGATGCAGGCGCAGGGGCAGGAGCAGGAAGAGGCCGCGCGCGTGCTCGGGGCCTCGGGCTGGCAGATGTTCTGGCGCGTCACGCTGCCGAACGTCAAATGGGCGCTGCTCTATGGCGTGATCCTGTGCAACGCGCGGGCGATGGGCGAGTTCGGTGCCGTCAGCGTGGTGTCGGGCCACATCCGCGGCCAGACCAACACGATGCCGCTGCACATCGAGATCCTCTACAACGAGTACCAGTTCGCCGCGGCCTTCGCGGTGGCGTCGCTGCTGGCGCTGCTGGCGCTGGTCACGCTGGTGTTGAAGTACTCCGTCGAGCAGCGCGTGAAGAAGCAGAAGCGCAGCGCGTCGGACAGAAACGAATGAAGGAGTTGTTGCCATGAGCATCGAGATCCGCAACCTGAACAAGCGCTTCGGCAACACCGTCGTCTGCGACAACCTGAACCTCGACATCCCGTCGGGCGAACTGGTCGCGCTGCTCGGCCCTTCGGGATCGGGCAAGACCTCGCTGTTGCGCATCATCGCCGGGCTGGAGCGGCCGGATTCGGGGTCGGTGCTGTTCCACGGCGAGGACGCGACCTTCGACGATGTGCGCGATCGCCACGTCGGCTTCGTGTTCCAGCACTACGCGCTGTTCGGCCACATGAGCATCTTCGAGAACGTTGCGTTCGGCCTGCGGGTGCGGCCGAAATCCACCCGGCCGAACGAGGCGCAGATCAAGGCCAAGGTGATGGAGCTGCTCAAGCTCGTGCAGCTCGACTGGCTCGCCGACCGCTACCCGCATCAACTGTCAGGCGGCCAGCGCCAGCGCATCGCGCTCGCACGCGCGCTCGCCGTCGAACCCAAGGTGCTGCTGCTCGACGAGCCCTTCGGCGCGCTCGACGCGAAGGTGCGCAAGGAACTGCGCCGCTGGCTGCGCCGCCTGCACGACGAGATGCACATCACCAGCGTGTTCGTCACCCACGACCAGGACGAGGCGATGGAAGTGGCCGACCGCGTGGTGGTGATGAACCAGGGCAGGATCGAGCAGGACGGCGCGCCGGACGAGGTCTACGACCACCCGGCCACGCCCTTCGTGCTGCAGTTCCTCGGCGACGTGAACCTGTTCCACGGCCGCTTCGGCCACGCGCCGGGCGGCACAGCACCCACCGACGAGGTCAGCTACGTGCGCCCGCACGAACTCGAGATCGTCGCCGACGCGCAGGAAGGCTCGCTCGCGGTGACCTTGTCGCAGGCGTTGACCGTGGGGCCGCAGACGCGCATCGAGTTCAAGCGCCTCGATGACGGCAGCTATGTCGACGTCGAGATGACGCGCACCGACTACACCGCCTTGCGCGATCGACTCGGGCTGCGCAACGGCAGCCAGGTGCACCTGAAGCCGCGGCGCATCACGCGCTTTTCGGCCGGCGCCCACGCAGGGGCAGAAACCGAACTTGTCGACGACCCGGCCGCGATGATCTGAAGGGCTGGCGCCCTCGGTCGCGCGGGTACGCACGACCACCCCCGAGCGGCCGCGCGCTGGGCCGGCGCGTCAAAGCTCGATGCGAGTGCCCGGGGCGGTCGCCATCGCACGCTCGACGACCTCGCGCTTCAGCGACGACGCAAAGGTCTCGATGAAGTCGTAGACGTAGCTGCGCAGGAAGCTTCCGCGACGAACGGCCAGCTTGGTCAGGTTGATCTCGAACAGGTGGCGCGCGTCGATCGCGCGCAGGTCGCGGTCGCGCTCGTCGTCGAACGCGATCGAGGCGACGATGCCGACCCCGAGGCCGAGGCCCACGTAGGTCTTGATGACGTCCGCGTCCATCGCGGTGATCACCAGCTCGATCTCGATGCCGGCCTTCTCGAAGGCCTCGTCGATGTGCGTGCGCCCGGTGTAGCCCGGGTTGTAGGTGATGATCGGGTACTCGGACAGCCGCTCGAGCGTCAGCGGTGCGCCATCGAGCAGCGCGTGGCCGGGCGGCACGATCACGCTGTGGGTCCAGCGGAAGCAGGGCAGTGCCACGAGCGCGTCGTAGGTCGCCAAGGCCTCGGTGGCGATGCCGATGTCGGCCTCGCCCGAGATCAGCATTTCGGCCACCTGGTCCGGCGTGCCCTGGTGCAAACTGAGGCTCACCTGGGGATAGCGCTGGCGGAAGTCGCGCACCGCGCCGGGCAACGCGTAGCGGGCTTGCGAATGGGTCGTCGCGATCGAGAGCCGACCCGAGGCCTGTTGCGTGAACTCTTCGCCGGCGCGCTTCAGGCTCTCGGCATCCTTCAGCATGTTCTCGATGATGGGCACGATCAAGGTGCCCACCTCGGTCAGCGAGGTCAGGCGCTTGCCGGCGCGCACGAACAGATCGACGCCGAGCTCTTCCTCGAGTTCGCGGATCTGGCGGCTCACGCCCGGCTGGGAGGTGTGCAGCACCTTGGCCACTTCGGTGAGGTTGAAGCCGCAGCGCAGCGCTTCGCGCACGGAGCGCAGCTGTTGGAAGTTCATGGGGTCACGAATGAAAAACCGGGCGTTCGGTGCCCGGCGATGGTAATAGGTGAGGCCGACTGGCCTACTTGTTGGGTTGCGGCGTGAGGCGCAGGTACGGGGTCACGGCCGGAACCCAGCTGGCCATGCTCACCTCCGAAGCTTTGTTGGATGACGCAGTATCTCGAGAGATCGTCAGTCACGGAAGCAACAAAAAATGCTTTCCTTATCTGAAGATCGCATATGTCAGCAAGGGTATGCGCCGCTGCTCGCGTCTCCGTTCGACAGCTAAGTCCGCCCCCCTTCGATAAGCCGAAGCGCCACCTGAACGTTATTGCGGCCCGCGCCTTTGGCCTGGTAGAGCATCACATCCGCCTGCCGGACCAGCGCCTCGACGGTCGTGGCGTCTCCCTGGTAGAACGCCAATCCGATGCTCGTGGTGAGGTCGATCGCCTGCTGCTCGATGAAGAATGGCGTGCTCATGGCCTGGACGATCTTGGCGGCCACCGTCGACGCCACCTCGGGCCTCGGCAAGCCTTCCATGATCACCGTGAACTCGTCCCCTCCCAAGCGAGCGACGGTATCGGTGGAGCGCAGAGTCTGCGACAACCTGCCCGCGAACGCCCGCAGCAGTGCGTCACCCGTGTGGTGTCCGAACCGGTCATTGATCTGCTTGAACCGGTCGATGTCGAGGTACATGAGCGCCATCAGCGCGCCCGTCGTGCGGCAACGCTTCATCGCCTCTGCCACGCGCAACTCGAAGCCGGCGCGATTGATGAGGCCGGTGAGCGGGTCCACGCGTGCGAGTTCGGTCAGCCGCTTTTCTTCGAGTTTCTGGCGGGTGATGTCGCTGACCACCGCGTGGAAGCCCAGCACCGTGCTGCCGTCGGCGGCGAGCTGCGGGATGTACTGGGCCTCGTAGCAGACATAGCTGTCGCCGCTGGTCATCTCGCTCTGGAACGTGACCGGCTCTCCCCGCAACACGCTGCGAATGTGCGGCTCGACCGACTTGTAGGCTGTCTCGCCCAACACCGCGCGCACGGTCTGGCCGTAGAGTTCGTGGCGCGGCCGGCCGAAGCCGCGCTCATAGGCCAGATTGTTGAATCGGTAGCGCTCGTCCGCGTCGACGTACGCCACGCGCATCGGCAGCGCATCGGCCACGGTGCGCAGGCGCGCCTCGCTCTCCTGAACCGCGCGCTGCGCCTCGCGGTACGACGTGACATCGCTGATGAGCGTGTACAGGCCGACGACGTTGCGCTGCTCGTCGCGATCCGGGACGACCGTGACCTGCACATGGCGCCTGCCCTCGGGCCGCACCATTTCCCGGTCGTAGGCAACGTCCTGGCCCTCCAAGGCGGTGTGCAGATGGGGCCCGATCTCCAGCCAGGCCTGCTCGCCGTAGAAATCCTGCACGCTGGTCCCGGCTTGTGGCGCTGCTTCACTGCCGAACCACTGCTGATACGTTCGGTTGACGAATTGAAAGCGCAGGTCGCGGTCGAGGTACGAGATCAACACCGGCAGGTTGTCGGTCACCATGCGCAGGCGATGTTCGCTGTCTCGTACGGCCTGCTCTGCCGCCTTGGCGGCCGAGATGTCGCGCATGAGGGCCGAGAAATACTCGACCTCGCCCTGCGGGTCGCGGTGGGCGATGACGATGTGACTGACCGGAAACTCGCGCCGCTCGGCATCCCAGACCAGCGACTCGCCCACCCAGACGCCGGTCGCGATGGCGGTCGGCCCGACTTCCGAGATGAATCGATCGAGTGTTTGCGGCGGATTGAAGTCTTCCAGCGTCAAGTGTTCGAGCGGTGCGTCCAGAGCCACGCCGGTGCGATGGCGTGCAGCCGGGTTCATGTAGGTGATCCGCCCCTTCGTGTCGAGCTGCACCACGTAGTCGGTGGTCGCGTCGAAGATCGCGGTGAGTGTGCGCAGGGCACGCTCGGCCAGCACGCGCTCGGTCACATCGCGGCCGACCGAGTGGAGCATCGGCTGACCGGAGGGGTCGCGCTGCAGGCTGTTGGTCCAGGCGACCCAGCGCCCAGCGCCGTTGGCGGCCGTCATGCGGTTCTCGCTGGTCGCGGTGGTCCCTGTCGACATCACTTCCGCAACGACCTGTCGAACGATCGCGCGATCCGCGGTCTCGACATGGTCGAACAGATTGCTGCCCACCATCTCTGCGGGTGTCACTCCGAAGTGTCTCGCATAGGCCGGGTTGACGTAGGTCAGTTCGCCGTCGGGCCTGGCGAGCGACACGAGTTCGGACTGGTCCTCGACGATGGCTTTCACCATTTGTTCGCTCGCGACCAATTGCTTCAGCACCGGCCGCACCTGGCTGTGCTGGGCATAGATGGCCAGTGCGACGATGCCGGCAAGCGCCAGGGCCAGAAGGTTCAAGCGCGACTTCATCGGCGCATAGAGCGTGTCGACATCGGTGCGCACCGCGAACCCGAGCCCGAAGTCCTTGATCGGCGTGAAGGCCGACAGGACATTGGTGCCGCGCCGGTCCTTGAGGAACTGCACGCCGTGTTCGCCGAGCAGTGCCCTCGCCACAGGAAGGACGGGGCGACCGTCCGCGTCGAACATCGGCAGCTCGAACCCGGACGGCCTGTACCGGTTCGGCGCGCAGATCAGCGTGTCCTTGTCGCGCCCGCAGATCGCCACGTCGGATGTGTCACTGGACGCCCGGATGTCCACCAGGAGACGATCGAACAGCGGCATGCGCTGCTCGGTGAGCACCCGTCCGACGGCGTGCCCGTCGACGAGGACATCGGTTTCCGTGAGGAGCAGGTAACCGTCCTTCCAGGCCAGGAAGGTCGTCTGCCCTGTATTCGCCAAACGCTGAATGACTTGCGTCTTCGCGAGTCTCATGGAACCCGCCTGTGCCACGCGTGCGCCATTCGCGGCGTAGATCTCCACGCCCGTCAAGTCGGTGGACAGGACACTGTCCGCGACCCGCTGCAGGAACTCCTTGGCAACCGCGTCCTCGGGTGCCTTGCTCAGCTTGTCCAGGGCCTGGCGCGCGGCCGGCCGAGTTGCAACGGTTTTCGGGAACCACAGACTCACCTCGATGGTGTGGGCCAGCGATGTCGCGTTCGTCGTGGAGATGAGCAGCATGTCTTTCGAAACCGAGCGCTCGAAGGTGTCGCGCATCACCGCGAAGCCCGCAACGCCGCCCGCCAGCGCGACGAGCGTGATCACCGCGATCGAGCGCCGCTTGATGCGCTGCTCGGTCCTTTGCAAGGCCTTGGGGTCGAACGCCTGGGATGCTTCGTGGAGCATCCACAGGCCCGCGCCGACGACCGAGAGCCCGAACGCGGTTGGCGGAAGCATCCGGTTGAAGCTCGCCACCTGGTACAGCGTCTCCAGGCCGACGAAGTAACCGACGAGGCCGCCCAAGCCGATGCAGGCGACGGCCAGGGACAGCGTCAGAAAAACGAGTTGCACAGACCGGGTGGAGCGTCGCCCGTGCAGCCAGAAGGCGACGCCGGTAAGCAGGAACGCCAAGCTCGCGTTCGGGGAAAGTCGGCCAGGATACGGATCGATCGCTGTGGGGACGGTACCGGCACGGACGATGTCGACCCCCAGGGCGACGCCTGTCGCGCCTTCGAACAGGTAGGCCAGGGGCAGCGCGATCAGGGCCGCGATGCAGATGGCCGTGAGTCGAGTGAGCCAGGTGGCTGAGCTTGATGGGCGTGAGGCGTTGAGAAGGCAGATGCTCGCCGCGACGAAGAGCAGCGGATTGACGATGCCCACGTACTCGGAGCCGGGGATGAGGCGCGCAATGGCGTCCACCTGAAACACCCAGCGCGCCGCCATGGTCGCGCCGAACAGGCCGACGACGAGGCCTGCCACTCGCGCGGTTGAAAGGGCCGATTTCTGCATGACGGTATCTGGTTCGGTGTTCGTCGCTGGTCGAGCTCGCGGTGCACAGCCTCTGGCCGGGCTGGCGACACCGAAACAAACGCTACGCCGAAGGGTACGCCGCAGCGGGAACGATGAACACCGGAAGTAGGGCCGCGCGGGGTGTCATTTTCGAGTGAGATGTCGGGCCTATTGGACGATGGGTTGGCTGATGTCCAGCCCTGAAAGCACCGGCCCGCCAGCTCATTCGTCTTGCGAGCGTGCCGGCGTTTGCGGTTGCATCTCTTTACCCCCATCGAGAACAAGTCCTGGCCTTTCCTCGTCATCTGAGTCAACCATAATGATGGGTGAGCTGGTGTTCATCGTCGGCGACAACGGTTCGGGCAAGACGACGCTGATCAAGCACGGCCCTATCTGGAGCGGCTGGAGATCGCCCACAAGGTTTCCGTGAAGGACGGCTCGTTCAGCACCACCGACCTGTCCACCGGCCAGCGCAAGCGGCTGGCGCTGGTGCATGCCTACCTCGAGGGGCGTCCGGTGCTGGTGTTCGACGAATGGGCCGCCGACCAGGACCCGGCCTTCAGGCATCTTTTCTACACCGAGCTGCTGCCCGAGCTGCGCGCCAAGGGACATCTGCTGGTGGTGATCTCGCACGACGATCGCTACTTCCATGTCGCCGACCGCGTGCTGCGCATGCGGGCCGGGCAGGTCATCGAGGACGTGGCCCAGAGGCCGCACGCGCTTGTCGCGTGAGCGCTGATCTCGCCGTTCGACGCATGCCGAGCGTGCCCGGCATATAGGTCTCAGGGCCGGCGCGCCGCGCGCTTGCGCGCCAGGCTCGCCTTCGGCCTGATACGCGTGAGGTGGCTGGACAACATGCCCGCCACCGTTCGCGCGACGGCCTTCACGTCCAGCGGCTCGTCGAAGATCATCTCGACCGTCGCGTAGATCAACTCCACCACGATGCGGCTGACGAGTTTCAGTTCGGCCGCGTTCGCCTTCGGCAAGGCCTTGGCCAGCAGCAGGGCCTGTTCGTGCGTGACGGCCGCGTGCGATGCCAACCGCACCTGCTGCAGCGCGGGCACCGCGCGCAAGGCCCGCATGATCCACACGCCGCCCACGGTTTCCAGCGTCACTTGGTAGGTGTCGAGGATCAGCCCCTCGACCGCCCGCTCGAGGCTCTCGATGCCGCCGCCGAAGACGTCCAGCGTGATCCAGTGGTCGACGCGCTCGTTCTGGCGCTGCATCAGGCGCTGCCCCAACTCGGACAGCAGCGCGTACTTGTTCGGGAAGTAGCGGTACAGCGCCGGCGGTGACAGCCCGGCGCGCTCGCACACCAGGTTGGTCGACAGCCGCTCGATGCCGACATCGGCCAGGGTCTGCGCCGTCACCTCCAGGATCAGCTCGTAGGTCTCGGTCGCGCGCTGCTGCGCCGGCTGCTTCTTGGTCGCCAGCGAGGGCAGGGGCTTTCGGGTCGAGGGCATCGAGAGGCGGGCGGGTGGCATCCGGGATTGTCCGAGCAAATTCGTTGACACAAAACGGTAGTCATGACTATATACTAGTTATGACTACTGAATGACGACAGTCCCTTGTCGCCCCACCAGAAAGGCCTTTCACCATGAAGATCCTGATCGCCCTGATGTCAGCAGCCGCTTTGTCCTTGGCCGCGTCCGCCCAGGCCGCGAGCCTCGACGACGCGAAGGGCTTGTGGATGACCGCGCAGAACGACGCGGTGATCGAGTTCAAGGCCTGCATCGATGCGCCGGCCGCGCTGTGCGGCCGCATCGTCTGGGACAAGGACGCCGGCACGCCGGCCGACACCTGCGGCGTGCAGATCGCGCGGCTCGAGCGCTACGACAACGACGCCTGGCGCGACGGCTGGGTCTACGACCCGCGCGACAAGAAGAAATACAAGGGCGTGGTCCGCCTCAAGGGTGCCGACCTCTACATCCGCGCCTTCGTCGGCGTCGAGATCCTCGGCCAGACCGAGCAGCTCAAGCGTGTTCCGTCGCTGCCGCAGACGCCGGTCTGCAAATCCTGATCTCGCCCACATCCACAACCTCCATGGAGAGCCCCATGCCCTTGCTTCGCCCCCATTCGCTTGCCGCCTTCATGCTGCTGGCCGGCATCGCCGCTCAGGCCCTTGCTGCGGAGACGGCCAGCTTCGCCGTCGACACCGAGATCAAGCTCTCGTCGGACCAGCGCACCCGCGGCGTTTCCGATTCGCTGAACCGGCCGGGGGTGAAGCTGAGCGTGCAGGCGGCGCACGAAAGCGGGCTCATCGGGCTCGTCGAGTTGTCGTCGGTGAGCAAGAAGCAGTTCCTCGATGGCGACGGGCTGGGCGTGACACTGGCCGGCGGCTACCGCTTCGGCGACCCCGACGGCTGGCACTTCGGCGCGGGCCTGGCGACCGAGCTGTTCCCGGGCGCCAGGTTCGAGGCGCCGCACGGTTTCGACCTGGCCACCGGCACGCCGACGGACTTCCGGACCACGCGCTACGACAGCGCGTTCGCCGTCGCCGAGATCGGCTACGGTGCGCTCGAAGGGCGCATCCTCAACGTGATCTCCAAGACCTACCGCGGCGCCGACACCGGCGGCGTGTGCGGCACGATGCTCGCGCTGATGCCCGACCCGACGCAGGCGCTCGATTGCTATGCGCGCGGCGACCACGGCTCGCGCGGCAGCTGGCTGTTCGACCTCGACTACAAATACGGCCTGACGCCGACGACGACGCTGAACCTGCACGCCGGCTATCAGAAGATCGCGAACTTCAAGGAGGCGAACTTCTCCGACTATCGGATCGGCGTCACGCACAAGCGCTGGGGCTTCGAGTGGAACGCCGACTGGGTGACCACGAACACCCGCGTCAGGGAGCTGTACCTCGCGCAGGACGGCGACACCTTGCGCGCCACCGACGGCAACAAGTTCGTCGTCTCGGTCTCGCGCCGTTTCTGAGATGCCACGATCTCCCGATGCCCCGGCCGCACCGGCCGACGGACGCCTCGTGCTCGCCGTCGACCTCGGCACCTCGGGCTGCAAGTGCGCGCTGGTGTCGCTCGACGGCACGGTGCACGCGTGGGCCTTCCGCGCGGTCAAGCTGCACGTGCAAGGCGCGCGCGCCGAGCAAGACCCGCAGGACTGGTGGACGGCCTTTCTCGACAGCGCTGGCGAGATCCTCGCCGCCGACCCCGGCCTGCGTGGCCGCGTGGTCGCGGTGTGCTGCTCGACGCAGACCGAAGGCACGGTGTGCGTCGATCGTCACGGCCAGCCGCTCGGGCGTGCGCTGACCTGGCTCGACTCGCGCGGCGCCGCGGCGATGGCGCGCCGGGTGCGCGGGCGCGTCGTGAACATCGAAGGCTACGCACCGCTGAAGCTGTGGCGCTGGCTGCGCCTGACCGGCGGCGCGCCGTCGCTGTCGGGGCGCGATTCGGCCGGGCACATGGCCTACATCCGCGATCACGAGCCCGAGCGCTACGAGCGCACCCACCAGTTCCTGAACGTGCTCGATTATCTGAACCTGCGCCTCGCGGGTCGCTTCTGCGCGACGCAGGATTCGATGCTCACCGCCTGGGTCACCGACAACCGCGATGTGCGGCAGGTGCGCTACGACGCCGGCCTGATCCGCCTGCTCGGCATCGACGCGGCGAAGCTGCCCGAGCTCGTGCGCTCGACCGACATCCTCGGCCCAGTGCTGCCCGAGGTGGCGCAGGCGCTGGGCCTGGATCCGAAGACCGTGGTCGTCGCCGGCGCGGTCGACAACTCGGCAGTGGCCGTCGGCGCGGCGGTCGGCGACTTCGAGACGCACCTGTACCTGGGCACCTCGTCGTGGCTGGGTGCGCACGTGCCCTCGATGAAGACCGACGTGCGCCACAAGATCGCCGCGGTGCCGTGCGCGGTGGACGGGCGCTACCTCGCGATGGCGCTGCAATCGACCGCCGGCGCGAACCTCTCGTTCCTGCGCGACCGCATCCTCTATCACCCGGACGAGCTGGCCAGCGACGAGGAACACCCTGCGGTCTACGAGATGCTGAACAAGATCGCGGCGCGCGTGCCGCCCGGTGCGCGCGGCCTGATCTACACGCCGTGGCTGCTCGGCGAGCGCACGCCGGTCGACGATCCGCGCCTGCGTGCCGGGCTGCTCAACATGTCGCTCGAGCATTCGCGCGAGGACATCTTCCGCGCGTTCTTGGAAGGCGTGGCGTTGAACACACGCTGGATGCTCGAGCCGTTCGCGCGCCTGCTGGGCCGCGACGCCGGCACCATCACCGCGGTCGGCGGCGGCGCGCAGTCGGACGTGTGGTGCCAGATCATGGCCGACGTCACCGGCCAGCCGATCCGCCAGCTCGCGAGCCCGATCCAGACCAACGCGATCGGCGCGGCCTTCATCGCCGGCGTGGGCGTCGGTGCGCTGAAGTTCAGCGACCTGGGCCACCTGCGACAGGCGCGTCGTACCTATGAGCCGACGAGTGCGCTGCGCCGTCTCTACGGCGACAAGTTCGAGACCTTCAAGGAAGTGCGCACGCGGCTCGCGCCGCTGTACCACCGGCTCAACGCACCGCAGGGAGTTGTCGGATGAACACGCTCACGATCCGTCAGACCGTCGTCGACCTGTGCGTCGAACTCTCGCAGCGCGGCCACTTCTCGGGCACCGGCGGCAACATCGCGCTGCGTGTCGATGCCGACCACATCGCCGTGACACCGTCGGCCACCGACTACCTGACGATGACGCCGGCCGATGTCTGCGTGCTGCGACTGGCCGACCTGACGCAGGTCGAAGGCGATGGCGTGCCGTCGGTCGAAACCGGCCTGCATGCGCGCGTGCTGCGGGCGCGGCCCGATGTGCAGGCCAGCATCCACACCCACCAGCCGGTGGCCAGCGCCTGCGCCTTGCTGGGGCGGGCCCTCGAGGTTCCGCCGGGTGCGCTGCAGCGTTCGCTCGGTGCGCGGGTGCCGATGGTCGGCTACGCCCCCTCCGGGTCCAGCTGGCTGTCGTCGAAGCTGGCGCGCCAATTGCGCAGCGACACCAACGCTTATCTGATGCGCAACCACGGCGCGCTGTGCTGCGGCGCCAGCACGTCAGCGGCATTGCAGGCGGTCGAGGACCTCGAGACCTTGTCGCGCACGCACTTGCTGCGGCTGATCAACGCCCGCGCCCAGAGAGAACCTGCCATGCAAACGGCCCTGCGACGCGTGAGCGACGCACTCGCAGGCTGATCCATCCACCGAACCCCACGAACGCCATGAGCAACCTCGCCCTCATTCACACCGCCGCGTCGGCCAATGCCCTGCGTCCTGCCATCTCGGCCTGGCCCGATGTCGACCAGCTCTATCGCCGCTTCGACGAACTCGTCAAGCAGCCGATGCGCCCGATCCGTCCCGACAAGATGGCGCGCGTGATGCGCTACTTCGACGAGCGCTGCCAAGGGTCCAAACAATTGGCCGAGCGCGCCACCGCGGTGATCCCCGGCGGCGTGCAGCACAACCTCGCGTTCAACCACCCGTTCCCGCTGGCCATCGCCCAGGCCGAAGGCGCGCACCTCACCGACGTCGACGGCAACCGCTACACCGACTTCCTGCAGGCCGGCGGCCCGACGCTGCTGGGCTCGAACCACCCGGTCGTGCGCCAGAAGGTCAACGAGGTGCTGGACTCCTGCGGCCCGGTCACTGGGCTGCTTCACGAGTACGAGGTCAAGCTCGCCGAACTGGTGTGCCAATCGATGCCCGCGGTCGACATGGTTCGCCTGCTCGGCTCGGGCACCGAGGCGGTGATGGGCGCGGTGCGCCTGGCACGCGCCTACACGAAGAAGAAGTGGATCATCAAGGTCGGTGGCGCGTACCACGGCTGGAGCGACCAGCTCGTCTACGGCATGCGCCTGCCCGGTACCGGCCGCATGGAGGCGGTCGGCATCCCGCGCGGGGCCACCGGCAACACGCAGGAGTGCCATCCGAACGACCTCGGCGCGCTGCGCCGCAAGCTGCAGCTCAACCGCCTGCGCGGCGGCACCGCGGCGGTGCTGCTCGAGCCGCTCGGTCCCGAGAGCGGCACGCGGCCCGTGCACCCCGACTACAACCGGCAGGTGAGGGCGCTGTGCGACGAGTTCGGCGCGCTGATGATCTTCGACGAGGTGGTCACGGGTTTCCGCGTCGGCATGGGCGGCGCGCAGGCCTACTTCGACGTGAAGCCCGACCTCACGGTGCTGGGCAAGTGCCTGACCGGCGGCTACCCGATGGCCGGTGCGATCGGCGGCCGCAAGGACGTGATGATGCTGCTGGTCGGCGGCATCGGCACGACCGCGCGGCGCGCGTTCGTCGGTGGCACGCTGTCGGCCAATCCGCTGTCCTGCGTGGCTGGCTACCACGCGTTGCTCGAAGCGCAGCGCACCGATGCGGCGGGCGTGGCTGGCCGCGCCGGCGATCGCCTGTGCAAGGGGCTGGCTGCCATCATCGACCGGCTCGGCCTGCCCTACGTGACCTACAACATGGGCTCGATCGTGCACCTGCAGACCTCGGGCGTGCTGTTGCTGGACACGAGCAACCTCTTCAAGCTGCTGCGCGTGAAGAACGAGGCCAAGCAGCGCAAGCACATGATGGAGGAGATGGGTGCGGCCTACACCGCGCACGGCCTGATCACGCTGGCCGGCAGCCGCATCTACACCAGCCTGGCCGACACCGACGAGGTCATCGATGACGCGCTCAATCGATTCGAAGAAGTCTTCAAGCTGGTCTGACGCGATGACGATCGACGAGACACTGCGCCAGCAATGGCGGGACTTGCGCGAGCGCCTGCAGGCCAAGCACTTGCTGCCGGCCGAGGGGGCCAGCGTGTCGCTGCGCATCCCGGGCAGCGACGCGATGTGGTTTGGCCAGGCGATCGATGCGGCACCGCAACCGGTGTCGTTCGGCACGGCAGCGGGCGATGGCCTCGTCCATGCCACGGCCTATGCCGCACGCCACGACGTCGGCGCCATCGCGGTGGGCGGCGCCGCGTTCGGCCGCTGCCTCGCCGACTTCGGCGGCGCGATGCCGCAGGCATTCGACGAACAGGCGCGTCATCTCGGCGTAGTGGGGCCGGCCGCCACCGAGTTGCGTGAACTCGGGGCATCGCTGCGCCGAGGCGGCAATGTGCTGCTGCTGCAAGGCCGTACGGTGTGCCTCGGCATGACCGCGATGCGCCTGGCGCTGAACGCCGAGCTGTTCGAGAAATGCGCGAAGGCCTATGTGCTGGCGGTGGCTGGCGGCGGCCGCGTGCGTCCGTTGCCGTGGATCGTGCGCTTCGTCGCGAACCGCCGGCTGTACAAGGACGAACAGCGCGCCACACTGCGTTTCGCGCGAGGCCTGCCGGCCGAAGAAACCAAGGGCTATTGAGCACCCCCCAGGAAATGTCTTCGACATTCCCGCCCCCAGGGGTCAAGCAAAGTGGCAAAGCCACATTTGCTTGAGAACACCGATCGCATCAGCACAGGAATGCAACGCATGTCATCGAATCACGCCCCGGAGATCGCCACCCGCCAGGTCGCCGCCGCGCTCGCGGTGGGCACCATCGGCGTCCTGATGGTGGGCATCCAGCCCATCCTGCTCGGCGAGCTCGTCGACGCGAAGCAGGTCAGCCTCGAGGGCGTCGGCATCGTCGCGATGGCCGAGATCGTGACGCTCGGCCTCGGCGTCGTGCTCGGTGATGCGCTGCTGTCGTGGTCGCGCCTGCGGCTGATCACCATCGTCGCCGCGCTGCTCGCCGCGGGCCTCGACCTGCTCACCCTCTTGGCCAGCGGCGACGGCGCCATGACCGCCGTGCGCGCGGCCACCGGCCTGGCCGAAGGCGTGCTGATCTGGGCCGCGACCGGCGTCGTCGTGCGTACCGCGAACCCGTCGCGCGTCGCCGGCATCTTCTTCGTCGTGCAGACCCTCGCCCAGGCGGCGCTGGGGGCGCTGCTGGCCAACGCGGTCATCCCTCACTCGGGTTGGCAGGGCGGTTTCGTCACGCTCGGCGTCATCACGCTGTTGCCCTGCCTGCTCGCATTCATGCAGCCCGCGCGGTTGGCCCCCTTGGCGTCACCGTCGCTGTCGGGCTTTCGCTGGTCGGCGGCGACGCTGCTGCCGCTGGCGGTCGTGTTCCTGCAGCTCGCGACGCTGGGCTCGTTCTGGGCCTACCTCGAGCCGCTGGGCAAGGCCGCCGGCTTCGATGCCCGCGGCGCACAGACACTGATCGCCGGCGTGCTGGCGATGCAGGTGGTGGGCGGCAGCGTGGCCTCGCTCTCGGTGCGGCGCCTCGCGGTGGTGCCGACGCTGGTGGCGTGCTCGGTTGCGCTCGCGGCCACGACCACCACGATTCACCAGCTGCCGGGCGGCAGCATGCTGACCTTCGCGCTCGGCTGTGCGCTGTTCGGCTTCGTGTGGCTGTTCATGCTGCCCTTCCACATCGGCCTGGCGTTCCGCGCCGATGCCAGCGGCCGCCTGGCCGGGCTGGTGCCGGCGGCCCAGCTGCTGGGCAGCGCGTTCGGGCCGCTGACGGCCTCGTTCATCGTCGACGGCGACAACGCGGCCGCGGTGCCGCTGCTCAGTGCCGCCTTCGCGGTCACCGCGGCGGTGCTGCTGCTGGTGACGCGGCGCCGCCGCACCGCGACGGTCATGACGGGCGCGCGTTGAAGGGCGCAGCACCTGGGTACCGATGGCCGTCGGGTTGTCCGGCGCCATGAACACGTCATCGTTCGTGTAGAGCTGCACGGCGGCCTTCACGCCAAGGGATGGGCTTCGAAGTAGCTCACGCAAAAGTCCTTGAAGGCACGCACCAGCGGCGAGAGGTTTCTGTTGCTGGGGAACGCGACGCTCAGCTTGACGCTGGCGAACCGCCACTCGGGCAGCAGTTCCACCAACCGGCCTTGCTGCAGCGCCGCCTGGCACAGAAAGCTGGGCAGTTCCGAGACACCCCGTCCGTCGACCAGGCCCTGCAGCACGCCTGCGTAGTCGTTGAGCACCAGCCGCGGCTCGGGCTCGATGCGCACCGACTCGTGCGCGCGGCTCAGCGTCCACGCCAGCGGCCGCTCCCAGCGGGCGAACGCGAGCTGCACGTGCGCAGCCACGTCTTCCGGCCGCGTCACCGGCTCGATGCGGGCCAGGTAGCCCGGCGAGGCCAGCAGCCGCGGTCGCTGGACCGCGACGGTGCGGGCGACGACGCTGCTGTCGCGATGGCTCGGCTGACCGCCGCGAATCGACAGGTCGATGCCGTCGGCGATGTAGTCGATGTAGCGCTCGGTGACCAGGCAGTGCACCGTCACCTTGGGATAGCGCTGCTGGAAGGCGCTGACCAGCGGAACGACCGCCAGGTCGGACATGCTCGGCGGGATCGAGATTCGCAGCCGGCCCGAGATTTCGACCTGGCGCTGCGTCACCAGCGAATCCGCCGCCTCGAACTCGGTCAGGCCGCGGCGGCAGGACTCGAAGTAGCCTTGGCCGATCTCGGTCATGCGCAGCTGCCGGGTCGAGCGTTCGAGCAAACGAACGCCCAGCGCCTTTTCCAACTCGGCAATCTTGCGACTGACCGTGGACACCGGCACGCCCTCACGCGCAGCCGCTTTGGAGAAGCTCCCTGCCTCGACCACCCGCACGTAGAGGGCCATCGCGTTCTTGTCAGTGTTCATCGGCCTTCTTGCAGCAGCACGGCAACGGTGATTCAGCGCCGCTTCGTGCGGGTCGGCGGAAGCGCGGCGCGCCCGATCGCCGATCCGACCTGTTTCGCATTGGCATAGGGCGCGAACTGGCGCACATTCTCGTCGACCAGCAGCCCCCGGCCGACCGCCGGGAACGCGCGCTGGGCGCAGTCCTCACGATCGCAGACCTTGCAGCCTGCGCCAATGGGCGTCGCGGCCGCGGGATCGTTGAGGTCGAGCCCCGTGGCATACACCAGCCGATGTGCGTGCCGCACATCGCAGCCCAGCGCCACCGCGAAGGTCCGTCCCGGTGCTCCGAACCCGCCGCGCTGGCGCGAGATGCAGCGCGCGACCCACAGGTAGGTGCGCCCGTCGGGCATGCGCGCGAGTTGGGTCAGGATCTTGCCCGGCTGCGCGAACGCCTCGTACACGTTCCACAGCGGACAGGTGCCGCCGGTGCGTGAGAAGTGGAAGTCCGTGGCCGACTGGCGCTTGGAGATGTTGCCGGCGCGATCGACGCGCACGAAGAAGAACGGAATGCCCCGCGCATCGGGACGCTGCATGGTCGAGAGTCGGTGGCACACGGTTTCGAAGCTCACCCGGAAATGCTGACTGAGCAGCTCGATGTCGTAGCGCAAGGCTTCCGCCTCGGCCAGGAAGCGGCGATAAGGCAGCAGCAGCGCGCCAGCGAAGTAGCTGGCAAAACCGATGCGGGCCAGCGCGCGAGCTTCTTCACTGGCGAAGCTCTCATGCTTCGCGAACGAGTCGATCAAGTCGGCGGCGTCCAGCCGCGCGATCTGCGTGGCGAGCTGGAACGCCCGTTGGCCGGGCTCGATGTCGGCCGAGAGGCTCAAGGTGCGGTTCGACGGATCGAAGGCGCGGACGACATCGGCTTCGTCGCCCACGCGGCGCGCGTTGATCGTCGAGACGCCGTGTGCTCTTGACAGGTGTCGTTCCAGCAACCCGACCAGGTCGCCACCCGCCGCGGCCGTGTCCTCGGCAGATGTCTTGCGCGCCCGCACGACCTTGGCGTCGGCATGAAGCCGCTCGAACAACTGCTCGGCGCGTTCGTCGAGCATGGCCATGTGGTTGTGCCGCTCGTAGAAGAAGTCGCGGACCTCTTCGTACGGTTGAAGCGGAGTCGTGGATCGCTGGGGATTGCGGTCGCCGTCGATGCCATCCGCCAGCAGCATCAGACGTTCCTCGGCCGTGCGGCAGCGCTTATGCAGCCTCAGCAGCACCTGCGCCACCGCCGGCATCTGGCCGACCACCGCCTGCACTTCGGCCATCGAGACTGGTTCCTGGCCCCCGGCTTCCGCGACGACCTCGCGCACTTCCGAGATGAGTCGCGCCTCGTCATCTTCGGAGAACAACTGCAGGTCAACGCCGAGACTCGACTGCAGCCGCAGCAGCACCGGCACGGTCAACGGCCGCTGGTTGTTCTCGATCTGATTCAGATAGCTCGGCGACAGATTGAGGGCCTGTGCCAGTGCGGCCTGTGTCAGCCCGCGCTGCTCGCGCAGGGTCTTCAGGCGCACGCCCATGTAAGTCTTGTGCATCGTGATTGATATTCGCAAACATCGCAACTTGGCTCGAGAGCTTCGCAAATCTTCGCCAATTCAGCCCTGGGCAAACCCATTGTCCACTGCGAAGATTGCAAACACAACTCCGCAGACCCGAGACAAGGCATCCGATGACCGAAACGATCGCTCCATCCGTCAAACCGAAGAAGTCCGTCGCGCTGTCCGGCGTGCTCGCCGGCAACACGGCGCTGTGCACGGTCGGCCGCACCGGCAACGACTTGCACTACCGCGGCTACGACATCCTCGATCTCGCTGAGTCCAGCGAATTCGAGGAAGTTGCCCACCTGCTGGTGCATGGCAAGCTGCCGAACGCCGCGGAACTGCGCGCCTACAAGGCCAAGCTCAAGGCTTTGCGCGGCCTGCCCGCGAGCGTGAAGGAGGCACTCGAACGCCTGCCCGCGAGCGCGCATCCGATGGACGTGATGCGCACCGGCGTCTCGGCGCTGGGCTGCGTGCTGCCCGAGAAAGACGACCACAACCTGCCGGGCGCGCGCGACATTGCCGACCGGCTGATGGCCTCGCTCGGCTCCATGCTGCTGTACTGGTATCACTGGGCCACGCAAGGCCGGCGCATCGAAGTCGAGACCGATGACGAATCGATCGGTGCGCACTTCCTGCATCTGCTGCACGGCGAGAAGCCAACGGCTGCCTGGGAGCGTGCGATGCACACCTCGCTCAACCTCTATGCGGAGCACGAGTTCAACGCGTCGACCTTCACCGCGCGCGTGGTGGCCGGAACAGGGTCCGACGTGTACTCGGCCATCACCGCTGCGATCGGCGCATTGCGTGGCCCGAAGCACGGTGGCGCCAACGAGGTCGCGTTCGAGATCCAGAAGCGCTACGACAGTCCCGACCAAGCCGAAACCGACATCCGCCGCCGCGTGGAGGTGAAGGAGGTCGTGATCGGCTTCGGGCACCCGGTCTACACCGTCTCCGACCCGCGCAACATCGTCATCAAGGGCGTCGCGAAACGCCTCTCCGAAGAGGCGGGCAGCCGCAAGATGTTCGACATCGCGGAGCGCATCGAGGGGGTGATGTGGGACGCCAAGAACATGTTCTCCAACCTCGACTGGTTCAGCGCCGTGAGCTACCACATGATGGGCGTGCCCCCGGCCATGTTCACGCCGCTGTTCGTGATCGCACGCACCAGCGGCTGGGCCGCGCACATCGTCGAGCAGCGCATCGACAACAAGATCATCCGCCCGAGCGCCAACTACACCGGTCCCGAGGACCTGGCGTTCGTCCCGATCGCCGAGCGCGTCTGACGCCGGCGCCGAAGTCTCGTTTCCAACATCCGACTGAAATCATCATGTCCGCACACATCAGCAATGTCCGCCCCGACTGGGATCAGGTCATCGTCGACATCGTCGACTACGCGCTCAGCTATGAAGTGAAGTCCGAGCTCGCCGTTGATACCGCGCGCAACATCCTCATCGACACCCTCGGCTGCGGCCTGGAGGCGCTCGAATATCCGGCCGCGACCAAGCTGATCGGGCCGATCGTCAAGGGCACGATCGTTCCCAACGGCGCCAAGGTGCCTGGCACACAGTTCCAGCTCGACCCGGTGCAGGCCGCATTCAACATCGGCGCGCTGATTCGCTGGCTCGATTTCAACGACACCTGGCTCGCGGCCGAGTGGGGCCATCCGTCCGACAACCTGGGTGGCATCCTCGCCGCGGCCGACTGGCTCAGCCGCAACGCCGCGGCCGCGGGCCGCAAGCCGCTGGTGATGCGCGACGTGCTCACCGCGATCGTCAAGGCACACGAGATCCAGGGCGTGATCGCGCTCGAGAACTCGTTCAACAAGGTCGGGCTCGACCACGTGCTGCTGGTCAAGGTGGCGTCCACCGCCGTGGTGTCGCAGCTGCTGGGCCTCACGCGCGACGAGGCACTGGCCGCGGTGTCGCTGGCCTGGGTCGACGGCCAGAGCCTGCGCACCTATCGCCACGCGCCCAACGCCGGCAGCCGCAAGAGCTGGGCCGCCGGCGATGCGACGAGCCGCGCCGTGCGCCTGGCGCTGATCGCGCAGACGGGAGAGATGGGCTACCCGTCGGCGCTGACCGCGAAGACCTGGGGCTTCTATGACGTGCTGTTCAAGGGCCAGCCGTTCAAGTTCCAGCGCCCCTACGGCAGCTATGTGGCGGAGAACGTGCTGTTCAAGATCAGCTTCCCGGCCGAGTTCCACAGCCAGACCGGCGTGGAGGCGGCGGTCACACTGCACAAGCAGCTGAAGGAATCGGGCAGGGCTGTCCAGGAGATCGAGAAGATCACGATCCGCACCCACGAGGCCTGCATCCGCATCATCGACAAGCAGGGGCCGCTGAACAACCCGGCCGATCGCGACCACTGCATCCAGTACATGGTGGCGGTACCGCTGATCTTCGGCCACTTGACGGCCGCCGACTATGAGGACGGCGTGGCCGCCGACCCGCGCATCGACGCGCTGCGCGCGAAGATCATCTGCGTCGAAGACCCGCAGTTCACGACCGACTACCACGACCCCGAGAAGCGCAGCATCGCGAATGCGCTCACGGTCCACTTCAAGGATGGCAGCCGCTTGCCCGAAGTCGTCGTCGAGTACCCGATCGGCCACCGGCGCCGCCGCAAGGAAGGCATCCCGCTGTTGGAAGCGAAGTTCCGCACCAACCTCGCGCGACGCTTCCCGAAGAAGCAGCAGGACGCGATCCTCGCCGTCTCGCTCGACCAGAAGAAGCTCGAGGCGCTGCCGGTGCACGAGTACGTCGACCTCTACGTCATCTGACATGAAACAACCCCCACGCTCACTTCGTTCGCTGCCCCCCGAGGGGGGCGCGTCAGCGCCTTTGGGCGGCCGGGCGGCTCTGACATGAGCACCCGCAAGACCTTGCGCAAGCTGGCCGAAGCACGCCGCGGCGTGCTGGTGCCGGGCGCCTTCAATGCGCTGTCGGCCCGCGTGGTCGAAGACCTCGGCTTCGAGGCGATCTACGTCACCGGTGCCGGCGTCACCAACATGTGGTTCGGCCTGCCGGACCAGGGTTTCATGGGGCTGCACGAGATCGCCGACCACACGGCGCGCATTCGAGACGCGGTCGCGCTGCCGCTGATCGTCGATGCCGACACCGGCTTCGGCAACGCGCTCAACGTGCGCCACACGGTGCGCGTGCTGGAGCGCGCCGGGGCAGACTGCATCCAGTTCGAGGACCAGGCCGCACCCAAACGCTGCGGCCACTTCTCGGGCAAAGAGGTGATCTCGACTGAGGAGGCCGTCGCCAAGATCAAGGCCGCCGTGGACGCGCGCACCGATCCGGACCTGCTGATCATGGCGCGTACCGACGCTTGCGCAGTCCATGGATTCGAGGCCGCGATCGAGCGCGCGCGGAAGTTCAGCGAGGCGGGTGCCGACATCCTGTTCGTCGAGGCCGTGGAGACCGCCGACGAAATCCGACGCCTGCCGCAACTGCTGGACAAGCCCCAGCTGATGAACATTGTGATCGGCGGCAAGACACCGATCTTCGGTACCGACGAACTGGGTCAGCTCGGCTACGGCATCGTGCTGTACGCCAACGCCGCGCTGCAGGGCGCAGTAGCGGGCATGCAGAAGGCCCTGACGGTACTGCGCGACGCGCGCCGAATCGACGAGGATCCGGCCCTCGTCGTGCCGTTCAAGGAGCGGCAGAGACTGGTGGGCAAACCAGCATGGGATGCGCTGGAAAGGCGCTACGTGGGTTGATGAGCGTGGAGTCAGGCATTCTTTCCTTCACCGAGATTTCAGCGAGCTGGAAACGCGGCCGTGGGGTCTCTGTCTCTGGGCTTGGGCCAGGGCCGAAGCCGCGTTCCGGCGCAACTTCTGAGCATGGCCAGCTTGTGGAACCTCGATGCCCACTACATGGAAGCAAAAATTGCCGCCGGCGCTTGGATCGACGGTCTCGAGCAACTTGGCTGGCCAGGGAGTGACAGGCGATCATCGAGAGACCACAATTTGCCACGGGGAAGTGTTGTCCACTTGATTCCAAATCGGCCGCAGAGCACCAAGATGGGCAACGACGTCGAGAAGGATCCCATCATGAGTGACATGCGTATCCTCATCGTGGCGCACCGGACCGCGGCTTCGCCCAAGCTGCTCGCCGCCGTCGCCGCGCGGGCCGCAAGCGGGCCGTGCAGATTCACGCTCCTGGTCCCCCGGCCGTATTGGGATCCGGACACCGAGGAGGCGGCCATCACGCTCGAGCTCGCGATTCCGCTGCTCGACGCCGCCGCGGGCTCGCACGTGCAAGGGATCGTCGGGGCCACCGACCCCTACGAGGCCGTGCGCCAGGCGCTCGAGCGCGAGAAGTACGACGAGGTCATCGTCTCGACGCTGCCAGCGCGGGTCTCCCGGTGGCTGCACCTCGATCTCGCCCACCGCATCGAGCGGTTCGGTGTGCCCGTGAGCGTCGTGACGGCGGAGCAGGCCGAGCGCGACCTCTCGCCCGGAGCCGGGTCCGGCTGATCGGACGGCCGCGCGCCGCTGAGAGGCCGGCGCGTGACCAAGCCGCATAGACGACGTGGACAACCCAACCAGCGCGGCGCCTGATGAACTGAAACAGGCCCACCATCCAACCCTGGTCGGCGCGCCATCAGGAACGACCCAGATCACGACACGCGCGCGCTCTCGAGTGCGCGAAGTTCGTCGATGACCTCGTCAAGCAACTTCGACACCTTGTGCACCATGTTGTCGACGCTGGTGTCGCGCACGCCCTCCACGCAAGCCTGCTCCAACTCGGCAGCAGCCTCGTGCAAGTCGTGCATTCCGAGCGTGCCGGCCTCGCTCTTGAGGTCGTGCGCGGCGCGCATCGCGGCGTCGGCGTCTCCCTCGGCGCGTGCGGCGCTGAAGCGCTGCACGAAGTCGGCCTCCCGTTCGCGGAACAGGCCCAGCAAGCGACGGTAGAACTCATCATTGCCACCGGTGTTGGCCAGTCCGCCACGCGTGTCGATGCCATTCGACTTGAAAGAGGCGTGCGCGTGCGGACGGTCGTTGCTCGAAACCAGGGACCTGCTTGGTTTCACCCATTTTGCGAGGGTGGCGAACATTTCGTCGACGACGATCGGCTTGGCGATGTGGTCGTTCATGCCTGCCGCGAGCACGGCTTCGCGGTCGCCGACCATCGCGTTGGCGGTCATCGCGATCACCGGCAGCGTTCGCAGCGACGGCCGCTCGCGCAGCGCCTTGGTCGCCGCGTAGCCGTCCATGACGGGCATCTGGCAGTCCATCAGTACCGCGTCGAAACGCTCGCGGGCCAGCATGTCCAGTGCCTGCTGCCCGTCGCCGGCGACGCTGACGGTAACGCCGGCGCGACTCAGCAGTTCCACCGCAACCTCCTGGTTGAACACGTTGTCCTCGACCAGCAAGATTCGCGCGTCGGCCAGCGCCGTCCGATGGTCGACCAGGGCTTCTTCGCGCCGCGCGCTGCGCGTGCGGACGGCGAGCGTGCGCCCGAGAGCCGTGGCACAGGCGTCGAGCAAGGCCGACGGCGTAACCGGCTTGGTCAGCAACGCGCCAACCCTCAACCGTTGTTCGGCCAAGCGTTGTTGCACTTCTTCGCGACCGAAGGCCGTGGCCATGATCACGATCGGGGCCGGGTGACGCAGCGCGGCCCGTTCGACGAGCGCCTGAGCGCAGGCCACGCCATCCATGCCAGGCATCTTCCAGTCCAGCAGCAGCAACTCGTACGGTTCGTCGCTGGCGTCGGCCTGCCCGACTCGCACGAGCGCCTCTTCGCCGCTGGCCGCGGCATCCACACGCAGGCCCAGCGCCCGGCTCATCGCGGCGAGCAACTCGCGCGCGCCGGCGTTGTCGTCAACGACCAGTACCCGGGTGCCGCGCAGTGCCTCGTCACTCCAGCGTGGCGGCTGCGCATCGGGGCCGGCCTGCAGCGCGAAACGCAGCTCGAAGTGGAAACAGCTGCCGCGGACCGGCGCACTCTCGACCGCGAGCGCGCCGCCCATCAGGTGCACGAGGTGCTGGCTGATCGCCAGCCCGAGGCCGGTGCCGCCATAACGCCGGCTGGTCGACGTGTCCGCCTGTGTGAAGGGCTGGAACAGGCGCTGCTGCTGTTCCGCGCTCATGCCAATGCCGGTGTCGCGAACCTCGAAGCGCAGCCGGGCCGACACGCCGTTGTGCTCGAGCACCCGCACCGCCACGACGACGTCGCCGCTGTCGGTGAACTTGACGGCGTTGCTGCCCAGGTTGAGCAGCACCTGGCCCAGCCGCAACGGGTCGCCGACCAGCGCCGTCGGCAGTTGCAGCGGTGTGTCCAGCAGCAGTTCCAGGCCCTTCTCGTCGGCCTTCATGCTCAGCACGTTGACCACGTTCGCCACCACGTCGCCCAGGCTGAAGGGAATGGTCTCCATGTCGAGCTTGCCGGCTTCGATCTTGGAGAAGTCGAGGATGTCGTTGATGATGCCCAGCAGCGATTCGGCCGAGGCGTGCACCTTTTGCACATAGTTGTGCTGCTGCGGGTTCAGGTCGCTTCGCAGCGCCAGGTACGACATGCCGAGGATCGCGTTCATCGGGGTGCGTATCTCGTGGCTCATGTTGGCCAGGAACTCGCTCTTGGCCTGCGTCGCCGCCTCGGCGGCGCGCTGCGCGCGTTCGAGCTGACCGGTGCGTTCTTGCACGCGTTGCTCCAGGCTGGCGGCGAGCGCGCGCACATCCTCCTCGGCATGGCGGCGCACCGTCGTGTCGGCGAAGACCGCGACCGCGCCGTGCACCGCGCCTTGCTCGTCGCGCAGCGGCCGCGACGTCGCCGTCAGCCAGCGGCCGCCGCCGAACGCTTCGCCTTCGCGCCGCATGTACAGATCGACGTGATCGACCGGCTCGCCGCGCAGCGCGCGCGCCAGCGGCAGTTCGGCCGTCGGGCACGGCGTCGTGCGATCGGGCAGGTACAGGCCGAAGCGGCTCGACCAGTTGCCGCCGCTCCCGGTCGTCAGCCCGGCACCGGCCATCTTCTCGGCCGCCGGGTTCATCAGCACGAGATCGGCGTGCTCGTCGACGACGAGCACCGAATCGCCGATGCCGTCGAGCACCGAGCGCAGGATGCGGGTCTGGTTCTGCAGCTCACCGCGCGAGCGGCGCAGCCGCAGCAGGAAGAACACGGTGCCGGCCAGGGCGACGATGCTGGCGGCGAGTACGGTCCACAGCCAGCGCTGCTGCAGCTCGCGCGTTTGCAGCGCGGTGGTCTGCTGCTCGCCACGGCGCTGCAGCTCGGCGAGCTCGCGCTGGCGGCTCTCGGTGCGGTAGCGCTGCGTCAGTTCGATCATGCGTGCGCCGCTGCGCTCGATGGCCGCGCGCGACTGCATCTCGGTCGCTTCGGTCGTCAGCGTGTAGGCGCGCTTGTAGTCGCCGGCGGCCGCGGCCAGCCGGGCCAGGCGGCGGGCGCTCTCGGCGCGGTAGTACGGCGCATCGATTTCGCCGGCGAGCGCGTAGCCGCGGTCGGCATCGGCCTGCGCGGCCGCCCGCTCGCCGCGCGCCTCGCGCACCTCGCTGCGGACCTTGAGCGCGTACCACATGCCGATGCGGTGCGGCTTCTGCTCATAGATCGCGATCGCGCGATCGACCTCGACGGCGGCTTCGGCCATACGGCCTTGCCGCTGCAGGTTGTAGGCGAGGGTGTAGTACGCGATCGCGAGGTTCGCCGACGTGCGCGTGCTTTCGAACATCGCGATGGCCTCTCGGTTCATCGTCATGCCGCCGTCCGTGTCGCCGCGCTGCACCAGCATCCCGGCGATGCCCAGCACCGCATACGCCTCGAGCACCTTCGAGCCGGCCGCCTGCGCGTGGTGGCGCATTAATTCGTACTGCTCCACCGCTTCGGCGAGGCGGCCGCTCTGGTCGTACGCGATCGCGATGCCGTGGTGGGCGTAGACGAGCGCGAGCGAGTTGCCGGAGCGCTGCGCGATGTCCAGGCCCTGCATCGCGAGCGTGACCGACTCGTCGAGTTGGCCGATGCGGCGGTACATCACCGACGTGCGAAGCATCGCTTCGGCCAGCAGGTCCGGCCGCTGGACGCCATCGAGCAGCGCCAGGCTGTGCGTCGTCGTCTCGACGAGGCGGACGATGCGACCTTCGTTGATCGCGGTCAGCGAGAGGTTGATCTCCGCCTCGGCCTGGCCGGCGCGGTCACCGGCGGCGCCGGCGATCTGCAGCGCCTGCTGGGCGTGCTCTGTCGCCGGCTTCGTCAGCGAGAGGTGGATCTCGGTGCGCGCCAGCAGGTTCAGCACGCGGGCGCGGTCGACCGGGGTGGCGTCCGCGGGCAGCGAGGCCAGCAGCCGCAGCGCCTGCTCGTGGGCGGTCGGGCCGTCGTTGTCGGCGAGCTGGCGGGTCTGCGCGACGCCGGCACGCCAGTCGTCGAGCGGCGCGGCCACGGCGCCGGCCGCGGCCAGTGCGGTCAGCGCTGCAGCCCACAAGCCCGCGAGTCGGACCCGACCGGATCGACCTCCTGCCATCAATCTTTTCCCCCTCTTTGCAGTATCGGCGACCGGCGGGCCGCCGGCGTCAGGCCGATGTTCGCGATCGTCAGAGCTGCATGCTCAGGGTGGTGCCGATCTGGCGGTCGTTGACCCAGGCGTTCTCCGGCCGCGTCTCGACGCCGAAGTAGGAGCGTCGCAGCGTGCCGAGCAGGTTGCCGCCGTCGAGAGACCAGGTCACGCGATCGGTGATGCGCCAGCGCAGCGACGCGTCGAGCCAGCCGTAGGCGGCCGTGTAGGCCTGGAACGCGCCCAGGCCGACGACGCTCGTCGAACGGCTGGCGAAGCGGCTGCGCCAGTTCCACGCCAGCCGCGCCGACCAGTTGCCGCGCTCGTACATGGCTATCAGGTTCGCGCTCTGGCGCGACAGGTTCTGCATCGGCACGTTGGCTTGCAGCACGCGGTCGTAGGTGCTGCTGTCGACATAGGTGGCGTTGACCTGCAGGCCCAGACCGCGCCACGCGCCGGGCAAGAAGTCGAGAAAGCGCTGGTACGCGACTTCGACGCCACGGATGTGGCCGGTGTCGGCGTTGTACGGTCGGCTCACCTGGTAGGTGGCGCCGTCGTGCTCCTCGGCCTGGGTCTGGGTCGCGATGAAGCCGTCGACGCGCTTCCAGAACACGGTCAGCGAGGCGGCGTGGCCACGGCCGAAGTCGGCCTCGGCCGCGAGATCGACATTGGTCGCGCGCAGCGGGCGCAGCGCCGGGTTGCCGGATGTGCCCTGGTTGAGCTGCGGGTTCACGGAGTTCGGCGTCAGCGTGATCGACGGCGAGAGCTGGTTGAAGTCGGGGCGCGTGAGTGTGCGCGACGCCGCCGCGCGCAGCTGCAGCGGGCCGTCGGTGCGCCGGCGCAGGCTCGCGTTCGGCAGCCAGTCGGTCGTCGTGGTGTCGATCGCGATCGGCTCGATCGCACCGGTCGACGGCACGGTCTGGTTGCCGTCGACCGTCGAGCGCGTGTGCACGGCGCGCAGCCCGATCTGGCCGTCGAGCCGCCGTGTCGGCAGCTGCCAGCCGGCCTGCGCATAGACAGCGTCGGTTTGCTCGCGGATGCGCCAGACGCCGAGCGGACTGCCGGCGGTCGGCAGCGGCGTCGTGATGCCGAACGCTTGGCGCAGCGCGGCCGGGTCGCGCGCGTCGGCCAGCGTGTCGGTCAGGTAGCTGTCGATGCTGGTGGCGCGGCCGTCGAGGAAGGGGCCGTGCGGATAGGTCCGGATCCGGCCCGGCCGGTCGGCTGCGGTCACGGTGCCAGGCACCGCGACGTCGCCGAAGATCAGGTTCGGCGCGTTGTTGGCTTCGCGGCGTGCCTGGCGCCAGCCGAACGTGACACGGTCGAGCGGGCTGGAGTCGAGCTGCCATTCGCCGTCGAGGCGGGCGGCGAGCAGGCTGCCGCGCAGTGGCCGGATGCGGTACTGGAGCGAGGCGTAGCGGTAGTTCGCTGGGTCGGCGAGGTTCGTTCCTTCGATCGCGGTGCCCGGCACCGTGCCGGAGAGGTCGTGCGTGAAACGTGCCGCGTTCGCTGCGAGTGTCGTTCCGGAGAAGAACAGGTGGTTGAGGCTGCGCGTGTGGCTGAGGTCGGCGGTGAGGCGCAAGGGGCCGTCGGACCAGATGGCGCCGGCGGCGAGCTGGCGGGTGCGGTCGATGGTGTCGCGCGCGAAGCTCAGGACCGAGATCGGCGCGTCCGTCCACGTGACGCGCCGGACGTCGTTGGTGCCGGGGAAGAGGGCCACGCTCGCCGAATCGAAGCCGCTGGAGCTGCCCGTGCTGCGGAAGATCGGCCCGACGTTGACCTGCTGCGTGTCCTGCTTCGTGCGCAGCTCGGCGAAGTGGGCTTCGCCGTAGATCTCGATCGTCGCGCTCGGCCGCCAGCCGAGCATCAGACTCGCCGCGTTGCGGCGGCGGCGGCCGAAGTTCGTGCTTTCGCTGGTGGAGCTCGGCGCCACGGTGTCCTGGCCGGCGACGAGGTCGAGCCGGCAGCCCGACGTCGCGCGCGCGCTGCAGACCATCGGTGTGCCGCTGCCCTTGTTGTCCTCGCGCCAGGCACGGTCCTGCGTCACCAGGTTCAGCAGCACGCCGAGCTCACCGGCCCCGGTGGACGCGCGTTTACCGAACAGCAGCGAGAACTGCCCGGCGTTCTTGGCCGCGAGGTCGCCGCGCATCAGCCGCGCCGACAGCGCGAGCGTCGGGACGCGGAAGTCGAACGGCCGCCGCGTGCGCAGGTCGACCAGGCCGCCGAGCCCGCCTTCGATGCGCGCGGCCGACGAGCTCTTGTAGACGTCGATGCCGGCGAGCATCTCGCTCGGCAGGTCGGCGTAGTCCAGCGCGCGGCCGAAGCCGGCGGTGAAGACCTCGCGCCCGTTGAGCGTCGTCTCGACCTGCACCAGCCCGCGCACCGAGGCGACCGAGGCCTCGCCGCGGTCGCGCGCGATCTGCACGCCGGTGATGCGCTGCACGGCATCGGCGACACTGAGGTCGGGCAGCTTGTGGATTTCGGCGGCGACGATGCTGTCGACGATGTCGTCGCTGTCGCGCTTGCGCTCGACCGCCGATTCGAGGCTGCTGCGGGTGCCGATCACGATCACGGTGTCGAGCTGCTCTGCCGAGGCAAACAACGGACCCAGCAGCGCGGCCGCGACGGCTGGCATGCGAACCCGGTAGGACTTCATTGGGGCGTCCTTTCCACGACACTGCTCGTGGCATTGTGACGACTTGTTGTGCGCAGCGGCAGGGGGCGCGGGTCGGTAGAAGCCCTTCCCCGCGGCGCCTGGCCGGCCGCGCTGGTGCCCCGCGCGTGGCTGCGCAACTACTGGCGGCCGCCCGCGCGGAACTTCTTCAGTTCGGCATAGAACGACCGCACGAATTCGGCGCCGATGGTGTCGGCGTTCTTGTCGATCACCGGCTGCACCGAGGCGCGGATCTTCTCCAGTTCCGCCGGCGGCATCTCGGTGACGGCCATGCCCTTGGCCTTCAGCTGCGCCACCACGTCGGCGGCCTGCCGCAGCTCTTCGGCGCGCTCGAACGTGCGCGTCTCTTCGGCGACGCGCTGCACCGTGCGCTGCTGCTCGGGCGTCAGGCCCGACCACCACTTCTTCGACGCCACCAGCGCCACCGGCGTGTAGACGTGATTGGTGATCGTCAGGTACTTCTGGACCTCGAACATCTTGTTCGCGTACATGTCGACGACCGGATGCTCGTAGCCGTCCAGTGCCTTGATCTCGAGCGCCGGGTAGACCTCGGTGAAGGCCATCGGCACGGCATTCATGCCCATCGCGTTGAAGCTCGCCAGCGCCATCGGGCTCTGCATCACGCGGACCTTCAGGCCCTTCATGTCGGCCATCGTGCCGATCGGCCGCTTGCTGTTCGACAGATTGCGGAACGCGCCGCCGGCCCACACGAGCCCTTGCATGTTCATGTCGGCCAGGCCGTCGAGCATCCGGCGGCCGACCGGCCCGTCCAGCACGTAGGCGGCTTCGGCGTCGGAGCCGAAGAGAAACGGGAAGTCGAAGATCTGCAGTTCCTTCTTGCGGGCCGCTACCGGCGACAGGGCACCGAGGTAGACGTCCTGCACGCCGCTCTGCACGGCGATCAGCATCTTCTCCTCGGAGCCCAGGGTCGAGTTGCCATAGACGTCGAACGCCACCTTGCCGCCGGTGGCCTTCTCGACCGCCGCGGCGAACTGCTTCATCGCGATCGCGCGCGGGTGCGCGTCGGTGAACGAATGGCCGAGCTTGGCGCGCTTGACGTCCTGCGCGACGGCGATGGACAGGGCGCCGAGGGCGACGGCGGCGGCGAGGGTCTTGACGGCAAGACGGCGGGTGAGGAACTTCATCGGGATGTCCTTCAGATCGGGTTGTTCAGCGGGGCACGGGGCATGAAACGAGTCTGATCAGTCGAAGCTCAGCAGCACCTTCATCGACTGCGAGCGGTCGGCCGCCAGCGCGAAGGCGCGGCCGGCGTCGCGGTACGAGAGCGTCGCCGAGACGAGCGGCTTCAGGTCGACCAGGCCCTGGTTGATCAACTGCACCGCGACGCCGAACTCCTCGTGGAAGCGAAACGCGCCGCGCAGGTCGAATTCCTTGGCGACCACGGTGTTGAACGGCAGCGTCAGCTCGCTTCCCGACAGCCCGAGCTGCACGACCACGCCGCGCGGGCGCACGACGTCGAAGGCCGCGCGCAGTGCCCGTTCATTGCCGCTGGCTTCGAACAGCACGTCGAACTGGCCCTTGTCGGCGGCGTAGCGGGCCAGCGCGTCGGGCTGCTCGGCGACGTTGATGGTTTCGTCGGCGCCGATCTTCGCGGCCTTGCGCAGCGGCTGGGCGACGACGTCGGTCGCGACGATGTGGGTGGCACCGGCGCGGCGCGCCGCGATGATCACCATCGCGCCGATCGGCCCGCAGCCGGTGACCAGCACCGACCTGCCCAGCAGCGGGCCGGCGCGGTTGACGGCGTGCAGCGCCACGGCCAGCGGCTCTGCCATCGCGCCCTCGGCGTCGCCGATGCCGTCCGCCAGCGGGTGTGCCTGGCTCGCGTCGATGACGATCTCCTGGCGGAACGCGCCCTGCACATGCGGCATGCGCATCGCGCTGCCGTAGTAGCGCATGTCCAGGCAATGGTTCTGCAGACCGAGCTGGCAGAAGCGGCAGCGGCCGCAAGGCCGGCTCGGGCAGACGGCGACGCGGTCGCCGAGCGTGAAGCCGGTGACGTCGGGGGCAGGCTCCTCGATGACGCCGGCCACCTCGTGGCCCAGCACCATCGGTTGCTGGATGCGGATGGTGCCGAAACCGCCGTGCTGGTAGTAGTGCAGGTCGGAACCGCAGATGCCGCCGGCGCGCACGCGCACGCGCATCTGGCCGGCCTCGACCGCGGGCGTCGGAAAGGCCTCGACCCGCAGGTCGCCGGGGGCGTGAATGACGAGTGCGTCCATGGTGATCTCGAGGTCGGTTGAAGGTCAGCGCGTCATCCACTGCAGCGGCAGCATCACGATCTGCGGGAACACCACCAGCAGCAGCATCACGAGCGTCTGCGCGATCATGAAAGGCATCACGCCCTTGATCGCACCGCTCATCGGGATCTTCGCGACCCCGCAGACAACGTTCAGCACCGTGCCCACCGGCGGGGTGACCAGGCCGATCGCGTTGTTCATGATGAACAGCACGCCGAAATAGACCGGGTCGATGCCGGCCTGCTTGAGCACCGGCATCAGCACCGGCGTCATGATCAGCACGGTGGGCGTGAAGTCCAGCGCCGTGCCGACGATCAGCACCATGATCATCAGCGCGAAGGTCAGCAGCATCTTGTTGCCCATCAGCGGCTGCACCAGGTCGGCCAGCTGCTGCGGGATGTTCGCGGTGGTGATCAGCCACGCCGAGACGCCGGCGGCCGAGACCAGGAACATGATGACGGCGGTGGTCTCGGCCGCGCGGTAGAAGA